>Ga0272443_10000392_pt1 | contig 83355 bp, 100 predicted proteins | sample SSMAcet12_FD_193581 | JGI IMG/M metagenome (GOLD analysis project Ga0272443, IMG submission 193581) | Marine sediment archaeal communities from Little Sippewissett salt marsh, Falmouth, MA, United States - SSM-Acet-12 | ecosystem: Environmental > Aquatic > Marine > Wetlands > Sediment ...
GCAAAAACGAGATACGGGAGTCGAACCCGTCTTTCCACCTTGCCTGCCCGCCAGGGCTTTGTCTAAGCGGTAGACCGGATTCGAACCGGCGATCTTCTGCTTGGGAAGCAGACGTTCTACCACTGAACTACTACCGCACAGACAAAGGCAGACGGGGGAAGGTGGCGTTAAACCGCTTAACTAATCCCGCATAAGTTGCATCTAAAATTATAACAAATTATAAAAATATTAAAAGAGAAACGAAATGATAATATTTAAGAATATATCAAAAATTTATCCACCCGATGTAACGGCTTTAAATAATATTAATCTACACATTAAGCCAAAAGAATTTGTTTCAATCGTTGGTAGAAGTGGTACCGGTAAAACCACCTTAATGAAAATTCTTACCGCAGAAGAACCATCTACAAAAGGAAGGGTAATTATCGGAGGTTGGGATATTACTGATATTAAATCAACTGAGGTACCTATTCTTCGAAGACAAATCGGCGTAGTTTTCCAAGATTTTAAATTATTACCAAAAAAAACTGTTTTTGAAAATATAGCTTTTGCTCTTCAAGTATCAGGTGCTGAAAGAAAAAAAATAAAAGAAATTGTTCCTCAAGTCTTAAAAATAGTTGGCCTTATAAATAAAGAAGGTCGTTATCCAATTCAACTTTCAGGCGGTGAACAACAAAGAGTAGCAATTGCAAGATCACTAGTTCATCGTCCAAAAATTCTAATTGCTGACGAACCAACCGGCAATTTAGATTCTATTAACACCCAAGAAATTGTTGATTTGCTTTTAAAAATTAACGAATTTGGCACTACTGTTGTACTTGTTACTCATAATCGAGAAGTGGTTAATTCAATTAATAAACGAGTGGTGACATTAGACAATGGCGCCATTATATCTGACCAAAAAGTCGGAAAATATATACTATAATTTTATGGTTATTTCTTCACTTTATCGAATATTCCTTTTCGCCTGGCAAAGCTTTTGGCGAAATTTCTGGTTATCCTTAGTAACAATTACGATTATTATTCTTACATTCATTTCAATTAATTTTTTAGTTGTTGTAAATATTACTACTGACGCAGCTATTAATATTGTTAAAGAAAAAATTGATGTTAGTATCTATTTCAGGCCCGATACTACTGAAAATCAAGTTTTTGAAGTAAAAACATACCTTTCATCACTAACTCAAGTCAAAGATATTTCTTATGTCTCTCAACAGGAAGCTTTAGAAAAATTTCGTCAACTTCACCGTGAAGATTCAGTTATAATTGAATCACTAGAAGAATTAGAAGATAATCCAATAGGAGCTACTCTTCAAGTAAAAGCAAAAGATATGGATGAATATCCAGCAATTATGGAAGTTTTAGACAATTCTAAATATAACAACCTAATACTTGATAAAAACTTTGACGACCACAAAACATATATAGGCAAAATTAAAAATCTATCTGAAAATATCAAACGAATTGGCCTTCTTACTTCAGGAATCTTTGTTTTTATAGCTTTATTAATTGTATTCAATACTATTAGAGTTGCTATATATACTCATCGTCAAGAAGTTAAAATAATGAAATTAGTTGGAGCAACTAACTGGTTTATTAGAAGTCCATTTCTTTTAGAGGCAATTTTGTATGGAATAATAGGTTGTGTATTCTCAATTATTGTAATTTACCCTTTACTTAATATAGTTCAACCTTACCTAGAAAATTTCTTCTTAACAGAAGAATTTAATATCGTTTATTATTTTAATGATAATTTTTGGAAAATATTTGGTTTAGAAATTCTAATTGTAATACTTTTAAATATTATTAGTAGTAGTATTGCTATTAGGAGGTATCTAAAAGTTTAACGACTAAATTCGTTATTTGTCCTTTTGCTATTCAGTCTTGACAGTAAGTGCTTTTTCTTGCTAAAGTTATGAATTATTGCCCCGATTCCGCACTAGTACTCGGAGGTCGTCTAACGGTAGGACAGCTGGTTTTGGTCCAGCCAATCTAGGTTCGATTCCTAGCCTCCGAGTAGTGGTGCGGAATAAAATATATGGAAATTTTAAGTCTAATTTGGGAACAGTATTTATACATTCCACTTTTCAATCTCTTGGTATGGCTGTATTTAAATTATTCTAATTTTAATCTAGGAATAGCAGTTATTATACTCACTCTTTTATTAAGATTCGCTTTATTGCCCTTTACTATACTTAGTGAGAGGGGAAAACTAATTAGTTATCGTCTTAGAAAAGATATTGCTCAAATTAAAAAAGACTACGCCGGCGACCCAGTAAAACAAAAATTGGAAATTCGCCGTTTTTTAAAAACTAAAAAAATAAGACCATGGGCTAAAGCTATTAGTTTAGGCGTCCAGGCTTTGATGATAATTCTATTGTATCGAGTATTTATTGGGGGTATTAATACTGAAGAAAAACTTCATCTTTTGTATCCAAGTATTTCACGTCCTGATTTCATAAATACTAAATTTCTTTGGTTTGATATCTCTCAACCTAATTTAACTATTGCAGCTATTGCGGCTGGTTATATATTTTCTCAAATATTAATAAAAGTTTGGGATCGCAGAAAACAGATGAGCAACAGAGAACAAATTTACAGCCTACTTTTTCCCGCTTCTATATTTTTAGTTTTAGCAATTTTACCATCCGCAAAATCAATTTTCATTTTGACATCACTTATATTTTCATCTATAATATCAGTGTTTACCAATATAATAAAAATTAGTATTGAACGAGCTAAAATTAAAGCTCAGGAGTAAAAAATATGGCCGAAGATGGCTTAGACAAAATGATGTATTCCTTTGTTGTTGAAGATGTCTTGAAAGGCTTTTTTATCAACGTACCTCCAGGATACGTTGCCGCAGTATACGATTTAGGTAGAGGAGTGCTAAAAAAAATTTATAAACCAGGGTTACACCTTAAAATTCCTTTTTGGCAAAAAGCTATGCTTTTCAACACTCAAACTTTAGAATATGACATTTCCAAAAAGTTTAATCCAGATAAACCAGCCCTTTTAGGGGATACCCCAATTACTGCTACTACTTCAGATGGTAAAAAAATATCCATTGAAGGAACTATACTTCTACGTCTAGACCCAGAACAAATTCCAGAAATTTGGCAAAGCATTGGTGAAAAATTTGTTGAAAAAATTGTTAGACCAACCATTCAAAGTCGTCTACGCATGATTGCTGCTAAATATAAGCTAGAAGAAGTCTGCACCACTAAAAGAGATCAATTTGAAGTAGCTTCCAGACAAGAATTAGAAAGAATTCTTTACCCTCGTGGTATTTTTATAGAAAATGTTCTACTAAAAGAGGTTTGCTAAAAATTTTTCAAATTAAATAGTAACCCCAGTTAAACCTGGGGTTTTGTGATATAATAAAATTAATAAAAACATATGCCAAAATTTGAATTTTTAAACCACCCAATCGACTTAAAAATAAAAGCTTACGGTAAAGATTTACCCAGTCTTTTTAAAAATGCTGCCTTAGGTATGATGACTTATTTATATCCTAGACATGTTGATATAGAAGAACACGAAACAAAAGCAAAAATAAGACTTAAAGCCAAAGACGAAAAAGAATTACTAATTGACTGGCTTGAAGAAATCTTAGAGCTCTCAAATGAAAAAGATGTTTGTTATAACGATTTTGATATTAAAAAACTAAACGAGGAAGAATTAACTGCTACCATTTGGGGCAGACGAGTAAAATCTAAAGAAAATATTAAATCAATTATTAAAAGTGAAACAGATTTAATTCAAGAGCTAGAAGGCTATTCAATAATAATTATTTTTGATTTGTAAAAAAAATGCCCTGCGCTCACATGATGTGATTATGCGCAGGGCGGAATGAATACGAGGGGATGGTGCTGCCAAATAAAAGAAAAAAGTTTTCCGTCTCACAGGCCGGTACCGATAGGGCTTAGACCCTCCTTGGTTACCCATGAAACGGGCCGAGTCTTGCTTTCATCAGCTCTGTGTTGCAACCCCTGAACACGGGCCGTGCTGCTTTTGGTGGCACGAGAGATCGCGCCCCTCAGCTTTATTTTTGCTTGGCACAGAACCGGCTTAAATCTTTTGGTTTCTACGAGAGCGTCTCTAGCCCCACCTTTCCAGTAGGAACCTACTCAAGTTTTCACCAAAGATCACACCATCCCAATCCAGCAATCATCGACACTTTAATCTAGCATAAAGTCAAAAAATTGTCAATACTTAATAAATAAAAACTAAATAAATAAAAACTGACAAAACAAAGTTTTTTATAAATTAATTTTCTTTTTGAACAACTATTTGGTTCACTCAAAATTTTTACAAAATTGAGTTATCCACTGCTTTTTTGAGACTATTTTTTTCAGGTCAATTTTAAAAACCTTGTCAAGTAAATCAAGATGATATATTGTTTAAAAATAATATGCCTAAAGAAATTAAATTTTCAATAATCCTGCCAACTTATAATAGATGTTATGTTTTGTGGCGGGCAATCCAATCTGTAATAACTCAGACTTATCCGTTCTGGGAATTATTAATTATTGACGACGCTTCAACTGATGATACAAAAAAATTAGTTGATCAATTCACTGATCCACGAATTAAATATTTTAAACTTCCAAAAAACGTTGGGCCAGCTGGTGCTAGAAACTTTGGAATTACTAAAGCTAAAAATAATTACATTGCCTACATTGATTCGGATAACGAATGGCACAAAGACTATCTCGAAGTTACAAAAAATACTTTCAAAAATTATCCTAAAAAAGTTTTAACTTTCTGCAAAAAAAACTACCGCTTAAATATCGAGGGTACTAAAAAAGGTAAACCCTTAAGCTTACGTGACGAATGGACAAATCATAGAAAATATTTTGATAACAAGCGTTTATGGCAACGAAAAATTATAATCGACGTAAATACTATGACTCATAAAAAGGATATTATTAAAAAAATTGGTAACTGGGATAAAAAGCTTGATTTTTGGGAAGACTTCGAATTTACCTTAAGGGCTAGTAAAACCTACCCAGATGGTATAATCTATATCAATCGCACCCTAGTTAATTACGAACAAACCTTAAACCTAAAAGATAAAGATAAAGTTTTTGAAAAATGGCAAAAGGCAGAAAAACTAATTTACGAAAAACATAAAAATCATCCATTCATGAAAGAACAAGCCTGGTATCCGCCAAGTGTGGCCTATAAATCAACTGAAAATGTTATTAAATTTTTAACCAGTAAAAAGAAAGGGGGATAATGAAAAAACCAGAACTTCTAGCCCCAGCTGGAAACCTAAAAAAACTTAAATATGCTTTTAAATACGGCGCTGATGCAGTTTATGCCGGCTTGCCTAATTTTTCTTTACGCGCCAAAACTGGCTTTGATCTAAAATCTTTAAAACAGGGGATTGATTATGCCCATAAAATTAACAAAAGAATATACGTCACTATAAATGTATTTGCCCACAATAGCCATATTAACGCCTTGCCAAAACACCTTAAATCTTTAAAGCAGAATCCTCCGGACGCTATTATTCTTTCAGACCCAGGAGTCTTAGAAATAGTAAAAAAATATTTACCAAAAGTTGAAATTCACCTTTCAACCCAGGCAAATATTTTAAACTATGAAGCAGTAAAATTTTGGAAAAAACAAGGTGTAAAAAGAATAATCCTAGGTCGGGAAGCAAGCCTAAAGGATATTATTGAAATAAAGAAAAAAACCAAAGGTATTGAACTTGAAACTTTTGTTCACGGTGCAATGTGTATGAGCTATTCTGGTAGATGTTATTTATCTGCCTGGCTAAACGACAGAAGTGCCAATGAAGGCCTTTGCACCCAACCTTGCCGTTGGAACTATAATGTTTATCTAGAAGAGCCTCTTAGACCCGGCATGATGATTCCAGTTAAACAAGCCGGAAAACAGGGAAGTTACGTTTTAAATTCCCGTGACCTTTGTTTAATTGATTATTTAGATGAACTTAAAAAAGCTGGGATAATTTCTTTTAAACTTGAAGGACGAACTAAAAGCATTTATTACTTGGCAGTAATTGTAAAAGCCTACCGCCAAGCAATTGATTTATTAAATTCTAAAAAATCTACATCCCAAAAGAAAAAAGAGTTAACTGATATTAAAAAAGAACTTGAAAAAGTAGATAATCGAGAATACGAAACTGGATTTTTATTTGATAATAATCCTAAAAAACTAATGAATTTTAAAACATCAAAACCAAAAAATGATTGGGAATTTAAAGGTGAAGTTTTAAAAGTAAAAAATAATGAAATTTTCATTCGTATTCATAATATTTTAAAAAATAATTCTCAGATAGAAATAGTCACGCCAAAAGATATTTATCAACTTAAAATAAAAAAACTTAAAGAAAAGGGGGAATTAATAAAAGAAGCCCGCGGCGGGGCTGAAAAAACTTTTAGTTTTGAGATTGATAATATAAGTAAATACAATATTGCAACCGGAAATCTTTTACGCAAGAAAAAATAACAATTAGTGGAGGAAAAAAATTGAAAAACGAAGATAGAGCTGAATTAGAACAAGACAAACTACCTTGTTCACACGAAGGAACAGACGCCTGCGACTATTGTCGTATTACTTGTCCCAACCACGAAGTTGTTGACGATAAGCCAAAAGGGAAGTAAACCTTCCCTTTCTTTTTTTATTACTTTTTTAATTTTAGTCTTCCTCAAAATTCTGCCTCAAGAAAAACATCGCCAAACAACCAAAAAAACTTATAATAGCCAAAATAACTAAAGTCTTGGCAAAACCAAACAAAGGCAAAAATAAAATAGTTGTAAAAAATACCCCAAAAGCAGAACCGAATAAATCAGCAGCATAAACAGTGGTGGTTTTTTTAATTGGTTCAAGTTTATATTGTAAATAAAACTGAGTGGTAATTGGAAATTCTATTCCTACTAAAAATCCAGCTAGAAATATCAAGAAAAAGAAAACTATTTTTATTGCCAATATTTCAGGAAAATGAGCTAAAGTCAAAGCTAATAAAACAAAAAATAAACTAATAAAAAAATAAATTCTAATCAGATAGGCATATTTTGCTTTCTTACGTAAAACCCAGAAATTACCAAGCATAACCCCAAAACCAATTCCAGCAAAAACAGCAACTAAAATTAGGCTTAATTGATAATAAAGTTGCCCATAAATTATTTGAAATAAAAAAATAAAAATAATTTCAAATGACAACAGGCAAAATTCTGGAAAAATAGTTAAATTGGCAAGAATTCTTTCTTTCTTTTTTATCAAAACATCAAGGCTATAGAAAACAACAAAAAATAACAAGACTCCAAAAATTATCAAGCGACTAAAACTAAACAGCCTAGAAATATATCTTAAAAAATTAGTTATTTTTGGATGACTTTTAAAAATTAAAGATAAATTATAGTTCCAAAAAAATTCAGGTTTAAATTTATTATTATTTAAATATTCACCTTCTTGCTTTAGTTGTTTAATTAGTTTAGTAGTCTCTTCACCAGTTAAAAGATCATCAATATAACTTTTTGTAATTATTTTATTTTCTATCTTTTGTTTATTAAATCTTTCAAACAACGGCCACGGATTATAATTTAAATCAACAAGAGAAGAAATAAATAAAAAATCTCTTTGAATCGGCAAGACAAGTACACTTTTAAAATTCTCTTGTAGATTACGGTAAATAGATCTAGAAATTAGGATTGAATCAACATCAAAATAAGAGATAGCAAATAGACCATCGGGTTTAAGTCGAGATTTCGCCAAATTAAAAAAACTTTCGGTATAAAAACGATTTGCCAATAGAGTAGAGGAATGATCCAAATAAATAATAATTGCATCAAAACTTTGGTTAGATTTTTCTAAATAGTTAATAGTATCCTTAGTAATCAGATTTACTTTATAATTACTCTTAACTTTTATTCCATAATTATTTGCATAATAAATATTTTCAACCGGGTATTCTAAAATTTCATCTACTACTAAAGGATTATTACTAAATATAAAAACTTCTTTTGGCTGTTTATGAAAAAGCAATGGCAAATGAACAATTTCCTTAGAAACTTCAAAATCTTTAATATCAATATTATTTGTGTTAGTAAACCTTTCAAAGTTATTAGTGAAATCTGGAATAAACCAAATAAAAATAACTGAGACTATTAAAATAGAAATTACAATTCTTGATTTTTTAGAACCCACTAAAAATATAATAACCGCTAAATTAATTAAAATCGAAAAATAAAAAATAAAAAGAACTGAATAATTCCTAAAAATTAAAAAATATAATAGCCCGCCAATCACTAAGCCAAAAATTTCAAAAAAATAACCTCGACTAACTATATAAGTAAGATTAATTCCTTCTTTACCAAAAAATACTTTCTTTAGCCATTTAAAAATTCTAAAAAAATCATTTGGCCGATTACTACCAATTAATCCTAAAGATTTAGTAATAAAATAAAACTGCAGCCCTAAGGTTAATCCAAGGGGAGCAGTTATTAAAAATATATAAAATATATTTATTAAAAAATCAGAAGATAAATTTAAACCTAGGCGAATCAATACAACCTCAACCAAAAATAAAAAAGGGACTAATATGTGAAGAAATATCAAACTTTTGACTGCATCTCTATTTTTGAAAATCAAAACTAAAAATAAACTACCCAAAGAAACCCAGAAAAGCCAAAATCCTAGGATTAAACCAATTACTAGTTCATTTTGCCCAAATTTGCTAAATCCCTCAAAAATTACTGCTAATTGAGCTAAAACTGTTGTAATCCCAAGCGCAAAACTTGAGAAAAATAACACTTTTTTCATAGTCCCAACTTAATTTTAAGGTAAATACTTAACTTAAGCAATAAACACTTGTCAAAACTAAAAACCTTTGATAAACTTTGGTTATTGATAAATTATGTTAGGACAGAAAAACAAAATTAGACTTGCCTTTGCTGGCATTTTTTTAATCGCAATCTTAGCGGTATTTTTGGACTTTCCCGCCCAAATTGAAAAAACCGGAATAGATCTACCGGATTTTTTTAATGTTCCATTTTTTCTTGGTCTTGACCTTCAAGGTGGCACCCACTTAATTTATGAAGCTGATATTTCTCAAATACCACAAGAAGACCAAACAAGCTCAGTTGAGGGAGTTAGGGACGTAATTGAAAGACGGGTTAATGCCTTTGGTGTTTCAGAACCAATTATCCAAACTACCAAAACAGACAACGGCTGGAGAATTATTGTTGAACTAGCCGGTATTTCTGATGTATCGCAAGCAATTGATATGATTGGCGAAACCCCTTTATTAGAATTTAAAAAAATAAATCCTGATCCGGAAATCAAAATAACCGAAGAACAAAAACAAGAAATGCAAGATTATAATACTGAAGCTAAGACTAAGGCTGAAAAATTATTGACTGAGGTCTTAAAACCAAATGCTGACTTTGCTCAAATAGCTAAGAAAAATTCAGAAGACCCAGGCAGTACAGATAACGGTGGTGATTTAGGCTGGGCTCAAAAAGGAACGTTTGTCCAAGAATTTGAAAACGTATGTTTTGATACTTTAGATAAAGGGGAAATATATAACAAATTAGTCCAAACAGAATTCGGCTGGCATATTATAAAAAAAGAAGATGAAAGGGGAGAAAAAGATAATTATGAAGCTCGTTGTAGCCATATTTTAATCAGAAGCGCTACTGAAGCTGATTTTGGAGAAGTACCAGACCAATGGATTTACACCGGCCTAACCGGTAAACAACTTGAACGTTCAATTGTTCAATTTGATCCAAATACTCAAATTCCAGAAGTTACATTGCAATTTAATGACGAAGGAAAAGAATTATTTGCCAGTATTACCAAAGAAAATGTCGGTAAGCAAGTAGCTATTTTTTTAGACGGCCAAGCTATATCTGCACCAACCGTCCAAGAACCAATTACTGATGGCCGAGCAGTTATTAGCGGTAATTTCAAAATTCAGGAAGCAAAGCTCTTAGCTCAAAGATTAAACGCTGGTGCCTTACCAGTGCCAATTAATCTAATTTCTCAACAAACCGTTGGGGCTTCATTAGGAAAAGAATCAATGGAAAAATCTCTTCAAGCAGGGCTTTTAGGCTTGATTATTGTTTCTTTGTTTATGATTTTATACTATCGTATTCCTGGTTTTACTGCTGTTCTAGCCTTATTGTTCTATGGCTTAGTGGTTTTAGCTATTTTTAAACTAATCCCAGTCACTTTAACTTTATCTGGTATTGCCGGCTTTATTTTATCTTTAGGTATGGCAGTTGATGCTAATATTCTAATATTTGAACGCTTTAAAGAGGAATTAAAAAATGACAAACCAACATCAATTGCTATTAATGAAGGCTTTAAACGAGCCTGGCCGTCAATTCGCGATGGTAATATTTCAACTTTAATAACCTGCATTATCTTAATGGGATTTACCACTAGTATGGTTAAAGGTTTTGCTGTTACCTTAAGTATTGGTATTTTAATTAGTATATTTACCTCCATGGTAGTCACTAAAATAATTTTAAACTCTGTTTTAAAAATTAAAGCTTTGGACCACTCTTGGCTAATTGGATTTAAAAAGAAATAACCATGATATCTATTATTAAACAAAGGAATATTTGGTTTACCATTTCAGGAATAATGGTTGTTTGTAGTTTAGCTGTTTTTATATTTATTGGCCTTAATTTAGGAATTGATTTTAATGGTGGTAGTCTTTTAGAAATTGAATTTTCCATTCCACGACCAAGCAACCAGCAAATAAATGAAGTTTTAACTCCTTTAGAAATTGGAGAAGTGGTTGCTCAACCAATTGGCGACAATGGGATGATTCTAAGATTTAAAGATGTTGACGAAAATACTCATCAACAAATTTTAAAAACCTTAAAAGAAAAATTTAAACCAGAAGATAAGGTTGTTAACACTGAACAAGGAGAGCTTAAACTTCAAGTTCAGGTTCTAGAAGAAAAAAGATTTGATTCTATTGGACCAACTATTGGTCAAGAGCTTAAAGAAAAAACTGTTTGGGCAATTTTAATTGTTCTAGTTGCTATTATTATTTACGTTGCTTGGGCATTTAGAAAAGTATCTAAACCTATTGCTTCTTGGAAATACGGAATTATTGCTGTAATTGCCTTATTTCACGACATTATCATTACCATTGGTATATTTGTCTTACTTGGCAAATTTTATAACATTGAGGTTAATGCAACATTTGTTGCCGCTTTATTAACTATCTTAGGTTATTCAGTAAACGACACCATTGTTGTATTTGATCGCACCAGGGAAAATTTAACCCGCCATTTAGGCGAAGATTTCGAAGAAATCGTTCAAACTAGCGTTAACGAGGTAATTACTCGTTCAATTAACACTTCGTTTACTACTTTAATTGTTTTATTCACTATTTTACTTTTTGGTGGTCAAAGTATTAGAGATTTTATCTTAGCCTTAATAATTGGAGTTGCTATTGGTACCTATTCCTCAATCTTTTTAGCAAGTCCTTTACTAGTTGCTTGGGAAAAATTAAGACTTAAACGCTAAAAACAAAAAATATTTTTTAAAAAAAAGACTTATCAACAGTAAGTTTTTTTATTTTAAAAAAAATCCAAATTTAGCGACTATTCTACTTTATAACTTGACGTATAATAAGTTTTATGATATACTTAAAACGTTAAAGTTAAATAAAGTAAATTTTTGACTTAAATTAGCTATATTTAATAGATAAAATATTTTTTATAATATGTCTGAACAAAATTCAATCCTTGACAAAATCATTGAAAGTCAAGAGAAACAACAAGCAGCACAATTTAACTCAAATGAATTGATTAATAGTCTTTTTAAAAATCTTTCAACTAAAGAAAGCGATATTTTAAGTCGCCGTTTTGGTCTATTAGGCAAAAATAAAGAAACTCTAGAACAAATCGGTAAATATTATGATATTACTCGTGAAAGAATTAGACAAATTGAAATGTCCACTGTTAAAAAATTAAGTGAGCTTAAAGAAATCAAAAAAGAAATTGAAGATGCTGAAGCTCATGTTCATCACTTACTGGAAAATAACGGCGGTATTATGGAAGAAAATTTCTTACTTAAAGAAATCAATAAACCAGATCCTAATGAAGAAAACACTCAAGCTGCTAAATTCATTCTCAACAAATTACTTGATAAAAAAATTGAATCAATTAAGCCTGATTCTGATTTATTAACTGGTTGGAAACTGCCAGTAGTTTCAACAGATTTAGTAAAAAGTATTGCTAAAGAATTAGTAAATATCATTCAAGAAAAAGATGATTTACTTAAATTAGAAGAATTACTTGAAAATTTTAAAGAAAGAGACTTTTATAAAAACAACAAAGAACAAATTATGAGCTTAAGACTTGGCTCAAATCAAGAAGAATTAGAAAAAGAAATAAAAAATATTGTTAATTCTTATTTAACTATTTCTAAACATGTTGACCAAAATATTTTAGGAGAATGGGGACTTAATAAATGGAATTCAATCTCCCCAAAACGAATGAGCGATAAAGTTTATTTAATTTTAAGAAAAACTGGTAAACCTCTTCACTTTACTGAAATTACTGATTTAATAAATCAAGCAAATTTTGATAATAAAACTGCATATCCTGCAACTATCCACAATGAATTAATTCTAGATGACCGTTATGTCTTGGTTGGTCGTGGAATTTATGCTCTAAAAGAATGGGGTTACAAAACCGGTACTGTTATGGATATCATAGTTGATATATTAAAAAAGGCAGACGAGCCAATGACAAAAGAAGAAATAGTCAAAGCAGTCTTAGAACAAAGAATTGTCAGAAAAAGTACTATATATTTAGCTTTGACAAATAAAGAAAAAATTACTAAATTACCTAACGGCAAATATACTCTAGCTCAGTAAGGATTGCCAAAACAAAAATAAAAAACTAATATATAAGTATGGAGTTTGTTATAGATTTTTCTGTTATCCCTCAAAATGACCCTGTCGCCGCGGCGTGGTGGTTTTTTTCAACTATTGGCTGGATTTTTCCAGTTTTTTTCTTTATCTATGGATTATTACTTGGTTGGCAAATACATCTTAGAAATCAATTCAGAAAAACCCGTAAATATATCCTACTTGCTATTGATATACCTAAAGAAAACGAACAAACTCCCCGAGCAGTAGAAAATATATTTTCTCATTTAGCTGCTATTCAAAGTTCACCCGGCTTTTATGAAAAATGGTGGACAGGTGAAATACCAGATAGTTTTTCTTTTGAAATAGTTAGTCTTGGTGGATATATTCAATTTATAATTCACCTAGAAGAAACTCACAGAGATTTAGTTGAAGCGGCAATTTATGCTCAATATCCAGATGCTGAAATAACCGAAATTGAAGATTATACAAAAGAATGGAAATTAAAATTTCCAAATAATGAATATGATCTATTTGGAACTGAATTAAAACTCAATAATAAAGATGTTTATCCAGTAATTAGTTATAAAGAATTTGAGGATACTTTAGTAGGAGAATTAAAAGACCCAATGGCATCTATGCTAGAAGCTTTAACCAGAATTGGTCCTGGTGAACAAATTTGGATTCAGTTAGTCTTAACTCCCGCTCCAAATGATTGGGGAGATGCAGCTAAACCTGTTATTAATAAAATTATTGGGGCTAAAGGTGGTGACGGTAAAAAAAGTATATTTTCACCGCTAGCTGGCTGGATTTCAGAATTTGATAAACAAATTACCAGCTCTCCAGAAAGCGAAAGTAATAGTGGCGGTAAAGATGAACCAAATCAAATGCAATATCTAACTGCTGGTCAAAAAGATAGTGTTTCCGCTATTGAACATAAAATTAGTAAAATTGGATTTTACACTAGAATTAGATATGTTTATTTAGCTGAAAAAGATAAATTTGTAAAAGCCAGAGGTGATAAAGGGGTTTATGGTGCTTTTAAGCAATTTAATGACCTCGGCTTAAATTCTTTTAAAACAGACTCTAAAACTAAAACTGGTGGTTTAATCTTTTTCAAAGACCGCCGTATTGCCGCTCGCCAAAGAAAAATTTTATGGCGTTTTAAAGATCGGGGAGACGGACTAGATCCAGATAATTACGGTTTTATTTTAAATACAGAAGAATTAGCTAGTATTTGGCATTTCCCAATATTAACTGTTAAAGCTCCATTGGTTAAAAAATCTGAAGCTAAACGCTCTGAACCACCAATAGGCTTACCGATTGAAAAATCTCAAGTTATTAAAGTTAAGGATGAATCTTCTAAGGGACAAGCCCCAACTAATTTACCAACTTAAAAACAAAAATGGAAAAAGAAGACAACGAAAAGGTAACATTGTTTGCCCAAACTAATTTTCGTAATCAAAACTCTAAATTTGGAATAAAAGCTGACGATCGGCGTCGGCATATGTATTTAATTGGTAAAACCGGCATGGGTAAATCAACAGTAATGGAAAACATGATTATCCAAGACATTATCAACGGAAAAGGTGTTGCCCTAGTCGACCCTCATGGAGATTTTGCTGAAAAAATATTAGATTTCATACCAAATGAAAGAATTAATGACGTAGTTTATTTAAACCCTGCTGATATTAACTTTCCGGTTGCTTTTAATGTTATGGAATCAGTTTCTCAAGAACATAAACATTTAATCGCCTCTGGACTAGTTGGAGTTTTTAAGAAATTATGGGCAGACTCTTGGGGTCCTCGTTTGGAATACTTATTACGTAATGCAATTTTAGCTCTTCTTGATTACCCAGGAAGCACTCTTTTAGGGGTAATGAGAATTTTAACTGATAAATCTTACAGAAATAAAGTAATTTCTAAAATTCAAGATCCAGTTGTTAAATCATTCTGGGTTGAAGAATTCTCAAAATATCCACAGCAATTTCAAGTAGAAGCCATTGCTCCAATTCAAAATAAAGTTGGACAATTTCTTTCAACTGCTTTAATTAGAAACGTAGTCGGACAGGTAAAATCAAGTTTTGACCTTCGTGACATAATGGATAATCAAAAAATTCTAATTATGAATTTATCCAAAGGTAGAATCGGTGAAGATTCATCAGCTCTACTAGGTGCCATGATGATTACCAAAATTCAACTTGCCGCAATGAGTAGAATTGACACTAAAGAAGAAGAAAGAAAAGATTTTTATCTCTACGTTGATGAGTTTCAAAACTTTGCTACTGAATCTTTTGCAAATATCCTATCTGAGGCTAGAAAATACCGTCTTAATTTGATTATTGGCCATCAGTATATTGAACAGCTAGATGAACTTGTTAGAGCAGCTGTTTTTGGAAACGTAGGAACTATTATGTGTTTTCGGGTTGGTTCTGCTGATGCCGAATTTTTAGCCACTGAATTTGCTCCATATTTTATTGAACAAGATCTAGTTAATCTTGCTAAATATGATGTTTATATGAAGCTAATGATAGACGGAGTAGCTTCTAATCCTTTTTCTGCCACTACTTTACCACCACTTGATAATACTAGAATTAATAATGCTGAAAAAGTAATAAAAGTTTCCCGTGAAAGATATGCTAATTCAAGAGAAATCGTTGAAGATAAAATCAGTCGTTGGAGCGGGGTAATGGATATGGACGATAAAGAAGTAGAAAGAAAATTAAATGCTCCTCCTCCAGAAAGATATCCTAAAAAAAAGAAAAAGAAAGCTAGCAATGGCAATGGAGAATCAAACAATAAAACAAAAAAGAAAAAAGAAACTTTTACAGTTAACTGCTATGAATGTGGTAAACCAACTGAAGTAAATTTCAAACCAGACGGTGTTAGGCCAATTTATTGTCAAAACTGTTTTCAAAAAACCAAAGAAAAACTACTTAAGGGTGAATCAGAAGATTTGCAAATGCAGGAGGTAAAAACCAAAAATACACCTGAAATTTCACTTAAAGAAGCCTTAACTAAAAAACCACAAGATTTTAAAGGCAAAACAACTAAAAAAGATCAAAAACCTCCCCAAGAAACAACAAAACCAGAAAATTCAAAACCACAACCTAAAAATGAAGCAGAAAAAATATCACTTAATGAATTAATAACTAAAAAACAGGAAGAAAATTCTAAAGACGAATCAGAAAATAATTCTGGTCCTAAAAATTTATCTCCTGGCCAAATAGTTAAATTCTAATTGACATTGGATAAAATATTGGCTAATATAAGACATCTGAACTAACTGTAACGACTTAAAGATTTTAACGTCTTAATTAGTGTTAGCTAAAATAGTTAAGTTTAGGCTTAATTTTTTATTTTTACCCTTTATTACTTTATGAAAATAGCAATTATTGGGACCGGCTATGTCGGTTTAACTACTGGAACCTGCCTGGCTGATTTAGGTCACCAGGTTATTTGTATTGATAATGACCCAAAAAAATTAGAAAAACTTAAAGCTGGAAAATCACCAATTTTTGAACCAGGCTTGCAAGATTTAATTGTCAAAAATAAAGAAACTGGAAATTTGAAATTCAGTGACAATACCCCAAGCGCTGTAAAAGAAAGTGAAGTAATTTTTATTTGCGTAAACACTCCACCTAAAGAGGATGGCCATGCAGATTTAAAATATGTCGAAAAAGTAGCTAGAGAAATCGCGGAAAATATGAATGGTGACTATAAGGTAATTGTTGATAAAAGTACTGTTCCAGTAAAAACAGCTGAAAAAGTAAAAGAAACAATAAATAAATATTGTACTGAAAAATCACACTTCGATGTTGTTTCCAACCCAGAATTTCTAAAAGAAGGAACAGCAGTTAAAGATACTATAAAACCAGATCGTATCGTAATAGGAGCTGATTCAAACAAAGCACAAGAAAAAATGCTTGAAGTATATAAACCACTTATTGATAAAACTAATGCTCCCGTAAAAATTGTTTCTGTTCGCAGTGCTGAATTAATTAAGCATGGAGCAAATACATTTTTAGCTACTAAAATTTCTTTTGCTAATTTAATTGCTCAAACTTGTGAAGAAGCTGGTGCAGATGCTCTGGAAGTTTTAGAGGCAATTGGCTTAGACGAAAGAATCGGAAAAAAGTTTTTAAATCCCGGAATTGGTTTTGGTGGCAGTTGTTTTCCTAAAGATATTTCCGCCTATAAAAAAACTTTGGAAGTTTTAGGTTTAGATAATTCATTTATTCAAGCAATTGAAAAAATAAACAGTCAGGCCATTAATCGTTTTATGAAAAAAATTGAAAAAGAACTTTGGGTGATAGATAATAAAGAAATTGCAGTTCTAGGCCTTGCTTTTAAACCAAATACTGATGACATTAGAAACGCGCCAGCCTTAAAATTAGTTAAAAAACTAAAACAGGACGGTGCTAATATCCAAGCTTATGACCCTCAAGCTATGGAAAACACTAAAAAAGAAATTCCTGACATAAAATATTTTGACAATCCTTATGATGCAGTTAAAGATGCCGAGGCTTTAATAATCTGTACTGAATGGGATGAATTTAAAAATTTAGATTTGGCTAAAATAAAAGAGCTAATGGTTACACCAATTATTTTTGATGGTCGCAATATTTTTAATCCAGAAACTACAAAAAATCTTGGCTTTAAATACTTCGGTATTGGCAGATAAAATAGTTAACAAATAATAGGGGACTAACTCCTATTTTTTTGTTATAATGAACTCATGAAACAATATCTTTACGCCTTAGCTGTTTTTTCTGGAACAATTATTGGTGTTGGTCTTTTTGGCCTCCCTTATGTTGCTTCAAAAGCTGGTTTTGTAACTGTGCTTTTTTATTTCATCTTTGTAACAATAATTCTTTTAATTACTCAACTCGCTCTTGGTGAAGTTTGCCTAAGAACTAAAGAATCACATCGATTACCAGGTTATGCTGGAATATATCTGGGCAAAAAATGGAAAAAAATATCAGTAGTTAGCAATTCTATAGGCTTATTTGGTGCTAATTTGGCCTATATAATCGTTGGCGGTGGTTTTTTATATAATTTACTTAACCCAATGTTTGGTGGCCCTGAAATAGCCTATATTTTAATTTTCTTCTTTAGCGGCGCCTTAATTACATATCTTGGTAGTAAAACAATTGCTAAGTCAGAATTTTTTAGTTTGTTATTATTCTTTTCAGTGTTAATATTTTTATTAATTAAAGGATTTAATCAAGTAGACTACAGCAATTTTTTAACATTTGATTATCATTATTTCTTTATGCCTTATGGAGTTATATTATTTTCTTTAGCTGGAATGTCAGTAATACCAGAAGCTAGGGAAATATTAAAAGAAAAAGGCAAAATGTTAAAAAGCGTAATAGGTGTAGGAATTTTTATTCCAATTATTACTTACTTAACTTTCATTTTTTTAGTCCTAGGAATTAGTGGTGGCCAAACCACTGAAGATGCCCTGACTGGTTTAAAACTAGTCCTTGGAAATAACGTTATAATTCCCGGATTTATATTTGGTATTATTACTACATTTACTTCTTATTTAACAATAAGCCTTACTTTAAAAAAGGTATTTTGGTATGACCTAAAATTTTCTCATTTTAATTCTTGGGCAATAGCTACCTTTATACCAATAGTTTTATACATTGTGGGGATTAAAGATTTTATTAAAATTGTTAGCTTCACTGGCGCAGTTACTCTAGGAATAGACGTTATTACAACTTTCTTAATCTACCTTAAAGCGAAAAAAAATAGCCAAAGAATTCCTGAGTATAAAATTAATCTTCCTAAAATAATAGTTTATTCTCTAATTATTTTATTCTTAATAGGAGTTGCTGGAGAATTAATCTCTATTTACTAAAAATTAAAGAAACAACCCAGCCCTTAAGGGCTGGGTTGTTATTAAATTTTACTTCAATTCTTATTCAGCCATTTCTTCACCATCAGCAGCTTCTTCGCCGCTCATATCATCGCCTTCAGGAGCCATTTCTTCACCATCAGCAGCTTCTTCGCCGCCTTCTTCGGTGGTAATCATTGGCTCATCCATGCCTTCATCGAAAATCATGTGATTTTCTCCTTATCTAGTTCTGGTTTTAAATTATATATCGTTCAAATCTCTTGAAAAGCAAGATAACCAGAACTTTAATAATTAGTTATCACTAAAACAATTTTATCAATCGCTAAAAACAGTGTCAACCCTATATAAAAAATTCAAGTCTTTATTAAATCCTATTTTTAAATTAGAATAAAATAGATGAAAAAAACTAAACAAAAAAAAGTATGTATTGCCATGTCAGGCGGAGTAGACTCTTCGGTCGCTGCAGCATTACTAAAAAATCAAGGCTATGAATGCATTGGAATTTTTGTAAAATTTTGGAAAGAGAAAAAAAACGAAATTGGAAACAAATGTTGCAGCATTGACGCATACAACGATGCTAGAAAAGTTTCTGGCAAGCTTGGATTCAGTTTGTATACCTTAAACTTAGAAAATGAATTTAAAAAAAACATCGTCGACCATTGGCTTAATGAATATAAAAATGGCAGAACTCCTAATCCTTGTATTCGCTGCAATAAATTTATTAAATTTAATTTATTGCTTAAAAAAGCCAAAATGCTTAACTGCGATTATTTAGCTACTGGACATTATATCAAAAACATCAAAATTCAAAATTCAAAAGATAAAAATAATTATAAATTAATTCAAGCAAAAGATAAAACTAAAGATCAATCTTATTTTCTTTACACTTTAAACCAAAACCAACTCAAGCATTTACTTTTTCCTTTAGCCCAATATACTAAAACCGAGGTTAGGAATTTAGCAAAAAAATATAAACTCCCAGTTTACAAAAAATCCGAAAGCCAAGAAATTTGTTTTATTCCTGAAAAAAACCACTACCCATTTCTAAAACGCCATTTAAAATTAAAAACCGGCCCAATCAAAAATACATCTAACGAAATTTTAGGTACTCACGATGGCCTGCCACTTTATACTCTAGGCCAAAGACAAGGAATTAAAATTGGCGGAACTGGACCTTACTACGTAGTAAAGCTTGATTATAAAACTAATACTTTATTTGTTTCTAATAATGGTAATGATAAAATTTTGCATACTAAAAAATTTCAGCTTAAAAATATTAACTGGATTTCTGGGAAACCACCAAAAAAATCAGAAAATTTTGGCGTAAAAATTCGATACCAAACAAAGACCATTTCTTGTAGCTTAAATAAAAACATCGTCACTCTAAAAAAACCCACTCGTGCTATTATGCCTGGACAATCAGCTGTTTTTTACAAAGGCAATACTGTTTTAGGTGGTGGAATTATTTCTAAAATAATTTAAACAAAAAAACTAAGAGGGGATTAATCTCTTAGTCTTTGTTATAACCTTAACTTCCGTCAGGATGTATTACTTGAAGAACAGTTAAATCAATCACTCTTTTTTCGTGATCGATTTTTTTTATTCTCCCAATAATCACATCTCCGACTTCCGCCTTTTCCCTGGTTTTAGGGTCTTGCTTTGGCATAAAAACCAGATGCCTACTTTCATGGCCAACCAATCTTGTTTGGTCTCTACGATGAACACTTTCTGCCAAAACAACAATCTGATCATTAACATTAAACCATTTTGTGGCAAAAACTATTCTTCGGCCATTGTTGTCGATTCCGCCCATTCCGGTAATTTCAATCTTGAACATTTCGTCAGTCATTTTCTGCTCATGTTCATAGATATCTCGCAAATACAAAACGTATTCTTCTCCTCGCCCATCAACTAAGTAAAAGCCAAGTGAAGGACCGCATCCTTTTTTGGGCGGTGGAACAAAACTGGGACGGGCAGAAAATACAACTCTGTTACCAACTCTTTCTAAATGGGTTCTTCTCCAATTGCCTTGTCCATACATTTTCTGTCCTCCTGTCAAATTATAATACTTAAAATCAAAAGAGCTTCAATTAATACTACAGTATTAATAACAAGATGTAAATAGTTGAAAAAAATAAAATTTTAAGCTAAAATACTGATATTATGAAAGCTAAAGAACTTCGAAAAAAATATTTACGCTTCTTCGAGAAGAGGGGACACACCATAATCCCTTCTGCTTCTTTAATTCCTGAAAACGACCCTACAGTACTTTTTACTACAGCTGGCATGCACCCTTTAGTACCTTATCTTTTAGGTGAAAAACATCCAGGTGGAAACAAACTTACTAACGTTCAAAAGTGTATTAGAACTGGAGATATTGAAGAAGTCGGAGACGCTGGACATTTAACATTTTTTGAAATGCTTGGTAATTGGTCGCTTGGTGAATATTTTAAAAAAGAAGCTATTGAAATGAGTTTTGAGTTTTTAACTAAAGAACTAAATATTCCAATCAACAAGCTTGCTGTTAGCTGCTTTGCCGGTGAACCAGAAAACAATATACCAAAAGATGAAGAATCAGAAAAAATCTGGCAGAACTTAGGAATTCCTAAAAAACGTATTGCCTTTTTAGGACGGGAAGAAAATTGGTGGGGCCCTGCTGGAAAAACCGGTCCTTGTGGACCAGACACTGAAATGTATTATTGGACTGGACAAAACAATCCACCGCAAGAATTCAATGTTAATAATAAAAAATGGATGGAAATTTGGAATGATGTATTTATGCAATATAACAAAAAAGAAAATGGTAAATACGTTGAACTCTCACAAAAAAATGTAGATACCGGTATGGGCCTTGAAAGAACCCTTGCAATTTTAAATGGCAAAGATAATGTTTTTGAAACAGAACTTTTTGTAGATATTGTAAATAAAATAAAAAAGCTTGCCACAAAACAAAACAAAAACTCTATTAGAATCATTGCAGATCACCTTCGTAGTGCTACTTTTATTTTAGGCGACGAAAGAGGAATTGCCCCCTCAAACCTAGATCAAGGTTATGTCTTACGACGTTTAATCCGCCGAGCAATACGACATGGAAAAATGCTTGGTATAAAAAAGGCATTTACTTTTGATATTGCTAAAATCGTTATTAATCAATACGGAGAAACTTACCCTGAACTTTCTGATAACAAAAAATTTATTGAAGAACAGTTAACCCAAGAAGAAGAAAAATTCTATCAAACTTTAGAAAAAGGCTTAAAAGAATTCGCTAAGCTTTCAAATAAAGACATCAACGGCCACGATGCTTTTGTTTTATTTTCAACTTATGGTTTTCCCTTAGAAATGACAAAAGAATTGGCAAATGAAAAAGGAATTAAAGTAGATGAAAAGGGTTTTAACCAAGAATTTTGTAAACACCAAGAACTTTCCCGAACTGCTTCTGCTGGTAAATTTAAAGGTGGTTTAGCAGATGATACTGAAACCACCGCTAAAATGCATACTGCAGCTCACTTACTTTTGGCTGCACTACGCCAAGTTTTAGGTGATCATGTATTCCAAAAAGGTTCAAATATCACCCCGGAAAGAATTCGTTTTGACTTTTCTCATGGCGAAAAGATGACCGATGAACAAAAAAAACAAGTTGAAGATATAGTCAATGAACAAATTCAAAAAAATATCCCAATAGCTTGTGAAGAAATGACTTTAGATGATGCCAAAAAAATTGGCGCTATGGGCGTTTTTGAAAATAAATACGGCGATAAGATAAAAGTCTACTCAGCCGGAGAATTTAGCAAAGAAATTTGTGGAGGTCCTCATGCTAAAAATACCGGCGACTTAGGGCATTTTAAAATAAAAAAGGAACAATCAAGCAGCTCTGGTGTTCGTAGAATCAAAGCAGTTTTAGAATAAAAAATTAAAAAATTATATTTATAATTCCGGATTCAATCCGGTTTTTTATAACAATTGACTTTTATTAAAATATACAGTATAACAAAAATATCTATAAAACGGCAGAGTAACAGAACCCAAGAAAGGCAAGAAAGGAAAGAAAAAATGGAAAGAGAGGCCGGAACATGGACACTATTAGCAATTGATTTAGCAGCTTGTTTTGTAGCTGCGCCAGACGGAGAAATCATGTGGCTTGAGAATGCCATAGGCAAAAACACCGCCCTCAAGGCGAAGTGGAGCTTGGACAAAGCCTTAGCAAGAGGCTACACAGACGTTCGAGATCTCGACATCGTCGCCCCAAGCCTACTTGAACTCCGCGAAACAATTGCCGCAGCCTTTAAGCTGCACAATGGCCTTGGACAACAAGAAAGCGAATCTGAAGACAACGAACCCCCCGGATTCCTCACATCCCAGTACACCTGGGGACTGATGGCTGCTGCTGTCAGAAACGATCCGGAAGGTTTCCAAAACCACGAAGCTGCTCTTCTGGCAGTAGAAGCTACCGCCTAGCCCATTTCGCTCATTGCTTTTCAAGACTCAACAACCGCTGATTTTCACTTTTATCAGCGGTTTTTTCTCCAAATACTTCATATGTTGACAATTTTTAAATTTTAGGATAATATTAGCATATTGTTTGACAAATAAAAGTAATCTGCTATAATAAAACAGGTGAAATTAGCTAAAATTTATCCTATTTTAATTAAAATTCTAGGCTAAAAAACTAATATTTAGTTGCCAAGAATTTTATTTTTTCTAAATTAATGGCAAAAAATCAAAAATCTACCCCCAGTAGTAAAGACTTTATTGAAATGGACGGGGAAATAATTGAACTTCTTCCGGCTGCTAGCTTTAAAGTTCAGTTGGAAAATGGACATGAAATTCTAGCTCATCTATCTGGAAGAATGAGAATGTACAAAATTCGTCTTCTACCAGGTGATAAGGTAAAAGTTCAAATGACACCATACGACCTAACTAAGGGTCGAATCACTTATCGTTACTAAGTATATAAATATTATGAAAGTAAGAGCTTCGGTTAAAAAAATGTGCAAAGACTGTAAAGTGGTCCGTCGCAAAAAGCGGGTCCATATTGTTTGTAAAAACCCGAAGCATCGACAAAGACAAGGATAACTTATGGCACGTATTGCAGGAGTAACCCTCCCAAAAGAAAAAAGAGTAGAAACCGGATTAACCTATATATATGGTATTGGTCAATCTTTGGCTAAAGAAATTTTAGCTACTACTGGTATCAACCCCGACACTAGAATAAAAGACTTAAGCGATGAAGATGCAAATAAACTTAGAGAAGTTATAGAAAAAAATCACAAGGTTGAAGGTGAATTAAAACGTGAAGTTTTATTAAATATTAAAAGACTTAAAGAAATCGACAGCTATCGTGGTTCTAGACATTCTAGAAACCTACCAGCTCGCGGTCAGCGAACTAAAACCAACAGTAGAACTACTCATGGTAATGTTCGCCGAACAATGGGTAGTGGTAGAAAAGCCCCAGCTCAAAAGACCTAATCTATTATGACAGAAGAAAAAACAAAACAAGAAGATCAAAAACCAGCAAAAGAACAAGCTGATGCTGAGGTTAAACCTAAAACCAGATCTAAAAAGAAAAATGTTAAACGCCAGGTTAGTTCTGGTCGAGCTTATATTAAAGCAACTTACAATAATACTATAATTACTTTTACTGACCAAAATGGTGATACCTTAGGTCAATGTTCAGCCGGCCAAGTTGGATTTCGGGGTCCTAAAAAATCAACCCCGTATGCGGCCGGTATTATTGTTGCTAAAGCAGCTGAAAAAGTAAAACCTTATAATCTTAAAGAAGTAAACGTATTTGTCACTGGTGTTGGTGGCGGTCGTGAAGCAGCTATTAGGGCAATTAATACCAATGGTATTAATGTTTTAGGAATTAAAGATATCACTCCAATTCCTCACAATGGCTGCCGGCCTAAAAAACCACGCAGAGTCTAAAATAATATATTATGGCAAAAATTCTTGATCCAAAATGTAAACAATGTCGTCGTGAGGGAGTTAAGCTTTTCTTAAAAGGTGAAAAGTGTTTTTCACCAAAATGTCCGATAATAAAAAGAAATTATCCTCCTGGAATCCATGGACCTAAGGGTAGAAGACGAACCACTGAATATGGAACTCAACTTAGAGAAAAGCAAAAAGCTAAAAAAATCTATGGTATTTTAGAACGTCAATTCAGTAATTACTACCAAGAAGCTATGCGTCGATCAGGCGACACTGGTGAAATTTTACAACAACTTTTAGAAACTCGTTTTGATAATGTAATATATCGATCAGGTCTCGCTACTTCAAGAGCTCAAGCAAGACAAATGGTTAATCATGGTTTATTTTTAGTCAACGGAAAAAAAGTAAATATTCCTTCTTATGGTTTAAGACCAAAAGATGAAATTACTATAAAACCGGAAAAATCTGAATCTAAAGCTTTTGCTGACTTAGAAAAAAGATTAGAAAAATATGAAACCCCATCCTGGATTCATTTAGACCTTAAAGAAAAAAAGGTTAAAATTCTAAATATTCCAACTGGTGAAGAACTAGAGCAAACATTTAGCCCAAGACTAATTGTTGAGTTTTACTCTAAATAATTTAAATATTTCTATTTTTAAAAAAATAGTATGGAAAATATATCACTACCATCTAAAATCGAAATTACCCCAGACAAAGAAAATGCCAATAAGGCTATTGTTAATATTAAACCATGCCAACCAGGCTATGGTACTACTTTAGGTAACGCCCTTCGTCGGGTTTTACTTTCATCTTTACCCGGTGCTGCTGTCACCAGTTTTAAAATTCAAGGGGTAAATCACGAATTTGCAGCAATCGACAACGTCAAAGAAGATGTTGTTGAAATTGCCCTTAATTTAAAAAAACTTAGATTAAAAGTTTTTTCACAAGAGCCTGTTAGATTAGAATTAAAATCTAAAGGTGAAAAAGAAATAACAGCAAAAGAAATTAAAACTACTTCTGATGTTGAAATAGTAAACCCAGACTTGGTAATTGCTACCCTAACAGATAAAAATGCTGAACTAAATATGGAAATTATTGTTGAACAAGGCCGAGGCTATATTCCAACAGAAACCCGAGAAAAAGAAGAAGTAGAAACTGACATGATCATTGTTGATTCAATTTTTACTCCAGTTAAAAATGTGGGGTTTAAAATTGAAAACGTTCGTGTCGGACAAATGACTAACTATGAAAATCTTGTTTTAGAAATTGAAACCGATGGTACTATTGATCCAGCAAATGCATTAAGTCAAGCTAATAAACTTTTAATTGATCACTTTAATTTTATAGAAAGCCAACTTGGTACTTCAGAAGAAAAACCAGCCAAAAAAACCAAAAAGGCTGAAAAAGAAGAAAAAATTGAAGAAGATAAAGAAGAAAAACCAGCCAAAAAAACCAAAAAGGCTGAAAAAGAAGAAAAAGAAAGTTAATTGTTAAAAGTTAATATGAGACATCGTCACAAAGGTAAAATCTTAGATCGTAAAAAAGAAAGTAGAGAAGCGCTACTTCGAGGCCTTGCTACTAGTATTATTATTTATGAAAAAGTAAAAACTACTAAAACCAAGGCAAAAGCTGTTAAGCCCCTTGTTGAAAAATTAGTTACTACTGCTAAAAAAAATGATTTAACCGCTAGACGAGAATTACTTAAAATTTTATATCACAAAAAAGCCGTTAGTAAAATCCTAGAAGTTCTAGGTCCACGTTATAAAGAAAGAAAAGGCGGCTATACAAGAATTATCAACCTAGGACGCCGACAAGGTGATGGCGCTGAAATGGTTCAAATCGAATTTGTTTAATACTATGCCTACAAAAAAGACTACCAAAAAACCTGTAAAAAAAGTTTCCCACCCTGACTCGTCAAAGGCGAGGCAGGCTAAAAAACCAATTATAAAACGTGAAATCCAAAAAATCGACGCTACTGGAATTTCTTTAGGGCGACTTGCTACTCAAATTGCAATGATTTTACAAGGTAAAAATAAACCAGAATATCAACCTCATTTAGATAATGGTGATATGGTAGTTGTTAGTAATATTTCAAAAGTAAAAATTACTGGCAAAAAACTTGAACAAAAAAAATACTACAGACATTCTGGATATCCAGGCGGACTAAAAGAAACCAAAATGCAAGATTTATTCGAAAAAAATCCAGCTGAAATTTTAAAAAAAGCAGTATTTAGCATGCTTCCTAAAAACCGCGTTCGCGCTAACATGATTAAAAGATTAAAGATTACTAAATAATTATGCCAAAAGCTAAAAAAGAAGAAAAAGTAGAAGAAAAAAAGAAACGAGTTAGACATAGCTACTTATACGCTGTTGGTCGTCGAAAAAAAGCAATTGCCCGAGTTAGACTTTATAAAAAAGGTGAGGGTAAAATTACTGTAAATGAAAAAGACTATAGCGTTTATTTTCCAACCGCAGAATTAAAAAAAATTATAACCGATCCTATTAAAGCTGTTGGCATGACTAAAGATTTAGATTTTACCATTAAAGTTGTCGGCGGCGGCCCTAAAGGTCAAGCCGAAGCAGTTAGACACGGTATTGCTAGAGCTTTAGTAGTTTTAGATAAAGAACTTAGAGCAACTCTAAAACCTGAAGGTTTCCTAAAACGTGACCCAAGACGAAAAGAAAGAAAAAAACCAGGTTTGAAACGTGCCCGTCGTGCACCACAGTGGGCAAAACGTTAATCATTCACTTCTTACTATATGTCATTCCGAACTTGTTTCGGAATCTAAAAAACAAGCCACTCGGCTTGTTTTTTGATTAGCAATAATTGACAAAATAATTTTTTTATATTTAAATAATATAGATAGCTTAGTCTATCAAATTCCTCAAGAAAGGAGGTGAAGCCAAATGAGTTTCTTCCCAACCCAATCCGAGATTGAGGCCGCCTATGCTGAAGGCGCCGACATGGCCGAATCCGGACAAGCAGACCTTGCTACTCAACTTAGTCCTTTGGGACTAGACCCAGTTGAAGATGCCAGGTCAGCAGGTTATAACGATGAACTTACGAAATAATACCTAAACTCATTTTGGTGAAATTATGAACATTTTTCGATCTTTTCTCTAACGGAGCCACTTCAATATTGGCTCCTATTTTTTAAAAACGCCAAAGAACATAATTAAATATTAACACAAAAAATACACGTCAATTTAAATATTTTTTAAAATTGACAATTTAACTACTATTTGCTAATTTAGTCTCAGTTAAGTTTCAAGGAAATCTAATTGTCACAACAACCTTAAAGGAGAGCAATTGATGAAAAAAGTCTTTGTGACAGCCTGTGTATTGATGATGGTAGCCTTTATTGGCTGCGATAACGCAGCCAAACCCGCAGCGCCCAACCGCCAAGTTTCCAAACCTCAGACGGTAAAGCCCGTCAAAAAAGTCGGCATTAATGTCGGCTCTTTGGTTACCGAATACCAGTCGGCTTCTCCGACACACCAAACCGAAATCCTGAAAGCATTGCTTCAGGAAAAAAGCTCCAAAGCCCATGTGGCTTTTTACAATTTGTTCGAAAAAAGCGATGAATCATCGCTGCCGACTTTCAAACAGGCATTTGCCAGTAAGGGAAGCGGTAAAACCCTAATTGACATCAGCGCCTATGTTTTGGCCAAGGTATTGCCAATCAAGGAAGCAGTAGAAAAAGACCCTTCCTGTCTGCAAGAAAAAAGGTTGGAGCTTAATAAGCTCAACACGGTGGTCAACGAAACAATCAACCGCTTTGCTTACTCTTTTGCAGAAGAGATTAAAGTAATAGCCGAGCGCGACCATCAACAGCTTATTCGAGCCCTCAAACTGGCCTTTGCCCAAGATGATATTAATGAAATCGAACTAGGCGGACCGCTTATGGGGTTGATTCTACTTGAAGAAAGAGGCATGGAACTCTTAATCCAATCAGTCCAGGAAAAAACTGATGAAGTAATGGTTTTTGCCCTGGCGGATCAATTTGGTGCCTACGCCGTCTTTCCGATTCTCAAATTCTACGAGAATCCAAACTCGACTCCGCAACAAAGGCTTTTTGCCGGCACTCTCATTTCCAGATTCAGCAACGCTGAACCGGTAATGGCCAAAGTTGTCGAGGCCTACAAACATGGTCGGTTTTACCCCATCCAGGCAGCCAAAAAGGATAAATCGGGAAAACCTGTAGTGACCATGAAAGAACTCATGTCCGGAGCAATAAGCTTCTGGGGTCCGCATGTGATATCACAATACGAAAAAGATCCCGTTTTTATTCGCTACGTCGGCCAAAAGCATCTTCCGCTTGCTCAAGGCCGGGAAAAGGCCATATCCATGATCATGCAGGCCGATCCGGACTTACGCATGGCCGGAATATACCTGGAAAGCCTGGATTTCAACACCTTGTCAGAAGGCTGCATCAGGCAAATAAGCTTGACGTTTAGCCCGGCCACCCAAGCCAAAAGCTATCGCACACCGCTTACCGCTGAATCCATTCAGGAAAGCTTAAGGGGCGGCTCAATCAAATCAATCACTAAGATGCACCTGTTCCAGGCAATGTTTGCCGGGCTAACGCCTCAGAAACGCGAACAGCATCACTTGATCTTTTCACTGGACGGCTTTGCGCCAGAACTTCGAGTCAAGTTCATCTTGGCTAACTTGGAAAACTTCACTGAAGATGAACGTGACACGCTCATCTATACCGGCTGCGACGATTTGTCCGCCGAACAAATGGATGAAGTATTTTCCAAACTTTCGCCTTTCTGTACAGAGGAACAGAAAGAAGCAATGGAATACTCCAAAAAAAACCGCGGTAAAGATACCGCCACTATCCTTAAAGGATTAAAAGAAGGGTAGAAAAACACTAGACAACGACCCGGAGATAATATCAAAGGGTCTTTTTTTAAAAAATCGCTTACTATATATTATAATCTCAAAAGGTGGTAGTATATAGATATAACTATAATATACAAAGATTATGAAAAAATTTAGAAGTAAAGACCAACAAAAAATGTATAAAGTAACCTGTGCAGAATGCGGTAAAAACTGCGAAGTACCATTTAAACCAACAGGGGACAGGCCTGTCTTATGTGATAATTGTTTCTCTAAAAATCGCAATGACCGCCCTCAACGATCCAATAGAAAAGACTTCAGCCACAATAAACAAATGCATGAGGCTATTTGTAGCAATTGTGGCGATGTTTGTGAAGTACCATTTAAACCAACTAGTGGAAAACCAATTTACTGTAGCAAATGTTTCGATAAAATAGGTGGTTCTGACCGCGGTCGAACAAACAGTGATAGGAGAGACAGACAAAACCGAAATAATGATAATCAATTAAACGAACAATTTTCAACTTTAAACACTAAACTTGATAAAATCTTAGAAGTTTTAACTAGTAATGCCGTTACTAAAAAAACTGCAACTAAAAAAGAACCAGTCAAAAAAACTACCGCTAAAAAGGCAACTAATAAATCAAAAAAAACCACAACAAAAAAAACTACTAAAAAAACAGCTAAAAAGAAAAAATAACTTTCAAATAAACAATAAATCCCGGTTAATCACTGGGATTTTTTTATTTATAAAAATAAATTAATATAACTTATCCACATTAATAGTATTGACATGGCATTAGTGTTTAGTTAAACTATAAGTATCACTGAACAGCTGAACACTAATTTAAAAACATTATGACTAAAATAAACCTTTTAACCAAAAAAGAACAAATCGTTTTAGAAAGTATTAGAGATTATATTGCCGACAACTCCAGCTCACCGTCAGTTCGCCAAATTCTAAATTTGGTAAATGAAGCTGGTCTCAAAGTAAAAAGCGTTGGCAGTATTTTCACTTATTTAAAAACCTTGGCCGAAAAAGGCTACATTAAAAGAAATAAAAATAAAGACATTACTATTATTGATAAAAATGAACAAGATTTTCTAAATATCCCAATTCTTGGTACTGCCAACGCTGGGTCTCCAACTTTCTTTGCTGAAGAAAACGTAGAAGGCACTTTAAAAGTATCTAAGCGCTTAATTCATGATGATAAAATATTTGCCATTAAAGTCTCTGGTACCTCCATGAATAAATCATGGGTTAACGGTAAAAATGTCGCTAATGGTGATTATATTTTAATTGATCCAGATTATAACGATTATCATGATAATGACAAAGTCCTAGTTGTAATCGACGGGATGGCAACAATTAAAACGTTTAAAAAAATAGATAATAAAACAATTGGTCTTTTTCCAGAATCAACAGATAAAACTCACCAGCCAATTTACCTAAGTCCGGAAGATAATTTTATTATCAATGGCAGGGTAGTGGATGTTTTCAAATCATTTGTCCCTAGCTTTGCTTAATTTATTAATTAGCTAAAATAAAAATATGAAAAAAATTTCTACTATTATCCAAAAAATTGAAAAGCGTAAAAAAGGTGATTATCTAGTATTCCTTAAAAAAGGTTTAGCATGGAAATATTATAAAGAATTGACACCCTTAACCTCCAGGCGTGGAATGTAAAACATCATTAAGATCTTAGTATTCAAAAACCGAGTTTCTGCCCTTTAACTCGGTTTTTGATTTAAAAAAAATATCTGGGGATAAATAATTATTTTCTCTTAAATAGGCCATAAAAAAACCTATTGACAAGGCCCCTGGATATGTTAAAATATAAATGAAGATTGAGAGTAGATTGAAGTTTACAAGGGAATAGAGATATGAGGTTGAGGGTGATGAGTTTTGCACCTTTAAGGGTTCAGAACCCATCACCCTACCAACTTCTTCTCTAAAACAAAAACAACAAACAAACAACATCCCTTAACACAAAAACAACTTCAATCACAACAAACATACTCTCAATCTTTTCTTTTTGTCTAATTTCTATAATTGACATTTTTTTATATAAGGCGTAATTTATAAACAAGCAAAACCAAGATCAGGAGGATACAACATGAACGCTCCCACGCCGAATTCAGACGTTTCAGAGGTTGTGTACTCACTGCTCCAGATATTTCTCCAGACTGTCTACAACAATGTAGATATTATTCTGCAAGAGCAAAGTAACCCAACCTCCAAACCGGCTATTGAAGCCAAATGTTCCATCAATGCCCTTTGCCAATGTTTCATGCAACTAGCCCAAAAAACCCAGATTATTTTACCAGATGCAGACCGAGAAAATTTAATAATAGAAATTGACACCTTGATAAAAAAAATCCCGGCAGAAATGCCAAAAGATTTTCGTCAAGGACTTGCCGAAATGTTGGGCTTTCTTAAAGAAAAGAACAAAAGGGACTAATCTTTAGTTCCTTTTTTATTGACTTATTGCCTAATTTATGATAAAAAAATAACAATGTTTGTAGAATCAAGGTGAAAGAAGGAGGGTAAAAATGCCAACCGAAATTACGACCAGTATTCAAAAAATTCCGTTCTCCACCTGGATTGTCGCTGCTTTAGCGGCAATAATCATCGTTTACCTACTTAGTAAAAACGCCAAGCTTAAAGGGCAAATTTATACCCAAAAATCGGGAATGAATGAATTGATCTTTATGGCTCAAACCATTGCCAATATGTCTAGCTCAGCTACCACAGCTTTGAGAGAAGTAGCCGGCAAAACTCAGATAAATATCCTTCACCATCCCGATGGGACCTTTGAGATCAATTCTTCACGCCAAGACCCAAAAATCAACGTGGGCCAAACGATTGCAGAAGAAAACCTAGACCCAATCATCTCTTCTGGAGATTCAGTTGAAGGTCCAGAAGAATATCCCGTAGAGCAAGAATCGCTTATGGCAGATCAGCCAGGAGACTAAAAAAACGGAAAACAAAAAAACCAATGTATTCTACTATTAAAAAAACCTCATTAAAATGAAGGACAACCCCTTTTCTATTCGAGAAAAGGGGATTTTTTTTGACTAAAACCAGCTTATCTGAGAAAATAATAATATGAAACCAAATTACTTAATAATTCCTTTATTAACATTTATTACTGCATTTATTGGCAGTAATATAACCAGCAAGGGAATGAATTGGTATAAAACCATTAATCTGCCAAGTTTTGCGCCTCCAGGCTCAATTATTGGCACTATTTGGACTATTATTTTTATATTAACTGCCTTATCTGCTATTATCTTTTGGAATCACTGCTATGGCAAAAGAAATTACCGGCTAGTTGTATTACTTTTTTTAGTAAACGCTTTGCTTAATATTGCTTGGAGTTATATATTTTTTGGCTTAAATCTAATTGGTCTAGCAATTTTTGAAGCAGGACTTCTTGGACTTTCAGTTTTAATTTTGATTATTTTAATCTATCCTTACTCAATATTGGCCGCTGGACTACTTTCTCCTTATTTTATCTGGGTTTCCTTTGCTACTTACTTAAATTATACTATTTGGACTTTAAATAAATAATATAGCCTAAGAAATAACCATTAAAATTATGAAACCAAACGAAGGACCAATTGATCGAATAATTCGAGCTATTGTTGCAGCCGCTATTGCTGCTGGCTCTTATTATTTTCTTTCTGGTGCTCTAGAAATTATTGGCTATGTAGTCGCAGTTATACTTTTAGTTACTGCTGCTACTGGATTCTGTGGTATTTATAAACTGTTAGGTATTAATACCTGCAAAATTAAAGCTCCTCAATCACCAACAAATTCTCAACCAGAACAATCAGCTTCACCTCAACCAGAACAATCAGCTTCACCTCAACCAGAATCTCAGAAACCAACCGATCAAAATCTTAATCAATAATTTAATTAAACAAAAAACCCTAAATTTAGGGTTTTTTGTTTTTTAAAAAAGAGCTATAATTAAAAAGCCTTGTTACTTTTTCTAAAAATAATCGTAATAATTTTTAGAAAGGTAAAATTCAAGGCTTATGACTAAAATAATTGATTATTTTTTAGCCCAAATAAAGGCTAAAAAACAAAAAAACTATAAACTTTTTCTAGATAAAGGTTTAACATGGAAAACCCTGAATCCAAAATTATTAAAAGAATACAAAACGGAGAATTAGAACTCTTTGGTCAGCTTTATGATAATTATTTAAAAAAAATATATAGTTTTATTTATTATAAAACTATGCATAAAGAAACAGCTGAAGATCTAACCAGTAAAACTTTTTTTAAAGCTTTAGACAATATTAAAAAATACGATATTAATAAAGGTAATTTTTCCTCCTGGTTGTATAAAATTGCTAGAAATAATGTAATTGATCATTACCGAACAAAAAAACCAGAAACTAATATTGATGACTTTTGGGGTCTATCTTCAAATCAAGATATTGAATCAGAAATAGATATTAATCAAAAACTAGAAGATGTAAAAAAATATTTACAAAAACTTAAAGCCGATCAGCGTGAAATTGTTATTATGAGGCTTTGGGACAATCTTAGTTATCAAGAAATATCTGATATTACCGGAAAAACTGTTGCTAGTTGTAAAATGACTTTTTCCCGAGTTACAACTAAACTTAGAGAAGAAATGGCTTTAGTTATCTTTTATCTAATAATATTTACTAAACAAATACTATGGCTAATGAAATAAAAAAAATCCTAGCAGATCTCTACGAAATTGATCCTGACTTGAAAAATCATGAGACTGAATTAATTAAAATAATTAATAAAATAATAACCTCAAAACCGGTTGTAAAAATTGATAAAAAATTCGCCAAACAGCTGCGTAATCAGCTACTAGATAAAACTTCTGCTAAAAAAACCAATAATTCTTTATTTAATCCATTGATCAAAATTTTTACTATGAAAAAAATTGCTTATGCAGCAGGAGGGGCAGTACTAACCGCTCTAATAATTATTCCGCTATTAAATTACTCAAATAGCCAATCAAAATTCACTCAAATTTTTAAAACTGGTATTAATATTACCAATCTAAAAAATAATGCCTTTGGCTCTCTAAATGAACAAGATACTTTTGCAACAACTCCTAAAGAATTGAATAGATTAACCGACTCAACCGCCGGCCTAGGCGCTGGCCCTGGTACAACAGAGCCTAGGAGTCAAGCTGGAGGCGGGGGAGGCTTAGCAACGGCTGAATCAGCAATGATAATGCCTCCTGATTACCTAATGGTAAATTATAAATACATCTATGACGGTGAAATCACTCTCGATCAAGATCAGCTTGCTGTTTTAAAAAAAATCAAAAATAATAACTCTGAAGGCCAACTTGCTGGACTACTTTCAAATTTTAATTTAGGTTTAGCTGACTTATCAAATTTTTCTAAAGCCAAAATTCAAAATATCAGTTTTACTCAAGACAAACAATATGGCTACAATATTAATGTTAATTTAGATGAAGGTTCTTTAACCATATATCAAGATTGGAAAAACTGGCCACAACCAAATTATAATAATCAACTAAAAGAAAATGATGTTCCAAGTGATGAAAAATTGATTAAAATTGCAAATGATTTTATAAAAAAATATAACATTAATCTAGAAAATTACGGTAAACCTATTATTGATAAAAATTGGAAAAGAACTTTTGTCCAAAATAACAAGATGTATGTTCCTGATATAATCACTATTATTTATCCTCTGCAAATTAATGGTAAAGGTGTTTACGAAGGTCATGGTTACCCAATTGGTATAAACGTCGGGGTTAATATACGAGAAAATAAAATATCAAATTTAACAAGCCTATTTACCCAAAATTATCAATCATCAATGTATCAAGCAATAACAGACGTTGAGATAATAAAACAATGGATAGCTAAAGGTGGTATATTTTCTTATTCTTATGGTAATGATAAAACATATGAAGTTACTCTAGGCGATCCGCAAATAGGTTATTTCAGAAAATGGATTTATAAAAACGGAAACAACGAAGAAATATTAATACCAGCTTTAATATTTCCAATAAGTAAAGCACCTGAGATAAAACAAACTAACGGACAAATTATTCCAGTATTTAATAAGCAAAACGTAGTTGTTCCGCTGATAAAAGAAGTACTTAATGAATATGAACAACAAGACGATCAACCAATTCCAAGACCAATGCCGGCAACTGGTCCAATAATTTTAGAAGCTGAAGCAAATGGATCAAATAATGATGAATAAATTAATTATAAAATTATGAAAAAATTATTAATTCTAATTTTTATTGCTAGTATCACTACAGCAGGCTGCCTACCAAAAACAACAACAAAAAATGAAGTAAACCAAAACACTAACCAACAGGTTGGTTTAGCTAATCCAGCTGCAATTTATTGTGAAAATCAAGGTGGAACCCTAAAATCAGTTGAAAGAGACGGGGGAATAGACGCTGATTGTGTTTTTCAGGATGGCACTCGTTGTCCACAATGGGAATTTTTCCGTGGTGAATGCGCTCCAGAAAAAGGAAAAAATGTTATGTCTCCAGATGCTTGCACAAATTCTTTCAACGGTAGGGTAGTAAATATAACAGGTGGAGTAACTTGCAATGACAATGAAGAAAAAATTGGTAATGTAGTAGGGCTAATATCACCAAATATATGTTGTATATCAAAAAATATATTAGAAAATGAAACATATAAATTAACTAAAAAATTATCTACTTATTTAATTTCTGAAGATGAAATTATACTTTCTAAAAAAGAAGTTGAATGGAATACTAAAGATAATATTTTAAAACTGGAAGGTTATGGACTAGGTTATGGCGATAAAATTGAAAAATCAAATGAAATGGACCAAGTATTTCAAAACATGGAAAATTATCTAAAAAATCAAGGATTCACCACTGATGCCTACAATGCTGGATCTGGATCGCCATATATAAATTCTTCTAGATTTAAAAATAATGATATTGTATGCAATCTTACTAAAATGAATATAGAAGAAAAAGCTTCTACAGAAATCGAAGTTGCTTGCGCTAAAATAAAATAAAATATTTACAGAAAAGCCTGTTAATTAATTAGGCTTTTTTGTTTTATTTAAAAATATGGTAAAATAAATTTATAATAAAAAATAAATTGAGGGGAATTATGAGAATTAAAAAACCAAAACATTTAATTGAGCCTGAAACTCTTCTACCATTTTGGCTTATTGGCTCAGCCATTATCATTTCATGCATTCATAATTTTGCCTACGTTGGTGAAATTATGACTGGAAAAACAATTTTTATATTAATCGAAGTCATATCATTTATTGTTGCTCTAATCTTGATTATAGTATTTATCATTTCAATTCTTTATAATATTATTACTTATATTAACAAAGGTAAGCCAAAAGATTTATGGAAACTCGGTTATCTAGGATTACTGGGAATACTAACTATTAAAATGCCATTCATGATAGTTTTTTACGGATTTTTTGCATTTTTTGGCTTAAAGAAAAAATAACTAAAATTTCAATAATTTTATCAATCAGTCCCGCCTCTATGTGGGACTGATTTTTTTATCCACAAAGTATAAGACTTGACAAAAATTTTAGGTATGATATCATTTGAATAGTTGCTCAAATAATAAAATAATAAGATATGCTTTTAGATCAAAAAATTATAAACCAAGAAAAAAAGAAATTCGGCAAAGTATCAAAATCAGTAAAAACTAAATGTAACTTTTATGAAATAGTTGCCGATCCAACCAGACTAAAAATAATAATTCTACTAAAAAAACACGACGAGATGTGTGTGTCTGACTTAGCTGAAATTATTGGCGTTAGTATTAGTGCAATCTCTCATCAGCTTAAAAACTTAGAAAAATGCGGAATTGTAGAAAATCAAAAAATGGGAAAAATTGTTTGTTATTCATTAGTAGATAAAAAAATGAAATTTGATTTTTGCCTTTAATAAATAAAATAAAAAAATATGTCTAACGAAACTTACCAAGTAGGGGAACAGGTAGTTGAAAACGGCCACTACGTTTGTGTTCCCTGCGGATACCATAAACATCTTAAAAAGGGTTATAAATTTCCTCATTGCATAAATTGTATGGATAAAAAAGGCGTAGTAAAAGGTATGGAACTATGGGAAAAAATAAAAAATTAATTAATAGATAAAACTATGACAAATATTACAATATATTCAACTCCTACTTGCCCTTATTGCACCATGGCTAAAGATTTCCTAACTGAAAATAAAATTAAATTTACTAACATTGATGTTTCAGCTAACCATGAAAAAGCACATGAGATGATTGAAAAAACAGGTCAAATGGGAGTACCAGTAATTACTGTTAAACAAAACAATAAAGAAGAAATTATGGTTGGTTTTGACCAACAAGCTTTATCTAAAATATTAGGTATTAGATAAAACTATGAAATTAAAAATTGGAAAAAAAGCTCCAAATATAATTCTACCGGATCAAAATGGTAAAATTCATAAACTAAATAATTACAAAGGTAAATGGATTTTATTATACTTTTACCCCAAGGATAACACCTCAGGGTGTACCAAGGAAGCCTGTACTATTAGAGACAACTATCCTGACTTTAAAAAACTAAAAACTACTGTTTTTGGTATAAGTGCCGATTCAGTTGATAGTCATAAAAAATTTGCTAATAAAAACGAACTTCCATTCATCTTATTGGCTGATACAGATAAAAAAATTATCAAAGCTTTTGGCGTTTGGCAAAAAAAGAAAATGATGGGTCGGGAATATATGGGGATAGTCAGGACTTCATTTTTAATTGATCCAAAGGGTAAAATTGCTAAAATCTATGAAAAGGTTAAACCACCAACTCATGCCAAAGAAGTCTTGCAAGATTTAAAAAAAATAAAATAAAAAAAGGACCCGAAGGTCCTTTAGGCTACTGGTTCTTCTGCCGGTGTTTCGTCGGAAAACAAATTATTGATGTACACCCGACTTCCTATATAGTTGACAACGACAGAAATTTCCATAACAAGGGCACTAAAAGCCCAGATAACACCGAAAGTAATCGCCACAAAGGCAGGAATACTGTTTATGTCAAAAACAAATATTCCAAAGACGATTAAACCAATCGCCAATGTTTGGAGAATGACCCAAAGGGCCATATCCTTGAAAAACTTCTTATTAATGATCTTTTTAGCGTCATCCATTAAATTACCCTCCAATGTTCTGGTTTGCGAATGACACCTTAATTTAATACTAAATATTAAATTTGTCAAGAGCTAAATAAAAATTACAAATATGTTAATAATATAACTACCCTGTAAATATGGGCTTTTTTTTATGCTTAAAATCAAGTATAATTAAACCAATGGAAAAAGCAAAATTAGCCATAAATACTACATATTTTACAGCCGCCTTAACTTTCCAAAAAGTTTTGGCCTTTATTTATTTTTGGTTAATTTCTAATAGTCTATTTCCAGGCCAACTCGGCCAATATGTCTTTGCTCTTTCGTATACTACCATGTTCTCTATCCTAGTTGATCTTGGTCTTTCACCGGTTTTAACTAGAGAAGCCTCTAAACAAAAAGATAAAGCGAACCTTTATCTAAAAAATGTTCTAAGTATAAAAATACCATTAGCTTTTATAACTCTTGTTTTAGCTTGGCTTTTTATAAATATTACTGGCAAACCTGAAGCTGTTAAAACCTTAGTCTACTTAGCAACCATAATAATGTTTCTTGATTCTTTTTCCTTAAGTTTTTGGGTAATATTTCGCTCCAGACAAAATTTAAAATTTGAAAGTATTTCTACTATTATTGTTCAAATAATCATATTTAGTCTTGGGGTCTTAGCTTTAAAAACAACTGGCCAAGTAAAACATCTAATACTGGCTCTATTAGTCGCCAGTGTCTTTAATTTTCTGTTTTCTTTATCACTGGTTAAATTTAAACTTAAATTTTCACTTTGGCCAAAATTTAATCCTGAAATTGCTAAATACTTTTTAAAAATTATTCCTGCTTTTGCTTTGGCTGGAATTTTTGTAAAAATTTATAACACTTCCGACTCAGTATTGCTAAGTTATTTGGATTCTGATGAAGCTGTCGGTTTTTTTGCTGTTCCAGCAAAAGTGGTTTATGCTTTACAACAAATTATCCCAGCCGCCTTTGCCGCTGTAATTTTTCCCGCCTTTAGTTACTACTACGCTAATTCAAAAACCCTACTCTCTAAAACTTTTGATAAAGCTTTCTCTTATCTAACTATTATTGGTCTACCTATTGCCGGTGGTCTTATAATTTTAGCTAAACCAATTATTAATTTAATTTGGCCTGAATATTTTGAAGTAATCCCAACTTTTATTATTATGAGTTTAGCTATACCTTTTATCTTTTTAGCTTTTCCAACCGGTTATCTACTTAACGCCTGTGACCGACAAAAAAATACTACCATTAATAGAGGAATAATAACTACTTTAGCGGTAATATTAAATATTATCTTAATCCCTCGTTTTAGTTATTTAGGTGCAGGTATAACCTTTTTTATTACTAACTTTGTTTTGTTATTTTTAGATATAATTTTTGTGTCCCAAGTAATACCGCTTGATTATAAAATCATTATTAAAGCAGTTTTAAAATCGTTAATATCAGTAATAATAATGATTTTGATATTACTATTATTAAAATCTCATTTTAGTCTGCTTATTATAATTCCTATTGGCGCTATAGCTTATTTTGTGTCATTATATTTAATGAAAGGTATCAATTTAAAAGATCTAGCAAGCCTTAAATTAAAAAACTAGCATGGCCAATCAAATTAAAAAAAGCTTATTAGTCACCTTGGACTTTCCTCCTAATTTAGGTGGTGTAGCAACTTATTATTATAATGTCTGTAAAAATCTACCTTCAGATAAAATTGTTGTTTTAGCTCCAGAACAGGAAGACGACCAAAATTTTGACAGTAAACAAAATTTTACCATCTTGAGAGAATTTACTACTATTAGAAAAAAACTACTCCGAAAATTTCCTGAAAAATGGCCCAAAGGAATAGGAGGTATACTAAAAATTGCATCCAGCATTAAATGGATGAGCTTAATTAAATATTTTTATAAAATTTCTAAAGATCACAATATTGAAATAATCCAAGCCGGTCAAGTTTTACCAATTGGAACCTTGGCTCTTTTTTATAAAAAACGAAAAAAAATCCCTTATATTTTTTATGCTCACGGACTAGACATACTTCTTCCTCAAAAATTCATGCGCAAAAAAACTTTACTAAAAAATATTATTAAGGAAGCCAAGGCAATTATTGCCAATAGTCATTTTACAAAAGACGAACTAATAAAATTAGGTGCAACACCTAATAAAGTAAAAGTAGTTTACCCATGCCCAAATATAAAAACTGAGGAAGCTTCAGAATGGAAAATGGATGAAATAAAAAATGAACATGAACTACATAACAAAAAAGTTCTTTTAACAGTTGGCCGAATTGTAGAACGAAAAGGCCACGACATGGTAATTAAAGCTTTACCCCAAATAATCAAAGAGGTTCCAAACATTATTTATCTAATCGTTGGTAAGGGACCTCAAGAAGAAAAGCTTAAAAATTTAGTGAAAAAAATGAAACTAGCAGAATATGTTAAATTTCTTGGAGCTGTACCTCAAGAAGATTTAACCGCTTACTACCAAGCCTGCAACACATTTATTATGCCTGCTCGCCAATTGCCAAACGGAGATGTTGAAGGTTTTGGAATTGTTTACTTGGAAGCTAATTTATACGGAAAACCAGTAATTGGTGGAAAAAGCGGAGGTGTACCAGAAGCAATTATTGATAATCAAACCGGACTTTTGGTCAACCCTGAAAGTACAGATGAAATTGCCCAAGCCTCAATTAAATTATTGACTGATGAAGCTTATGCTGCTAAGTTAGGAACTCAAGGCTTAGAGCGTGTCAGTGATGAATTCGATTGGAAAACTCAAACTGAAAAAATAAAAGAAGTCTTAACTTAATATGATATGCCTCAAATAAGTGTTGTTATTCCAATTTATAATGCTCAAAAAACCCTCAAGCAATGTCTTGAGAGTATTTTTAATCAAACCTTTAAACCAATAGAAATTATTGCCGTTAACGACGGATCAACCGACAAAAGCAAAAAAATTCTAGAGCAATATAAGAAAAAAATTACAATGATTGATCAACCCAATGGGGGAGCAGCTAAAGCTAGAAACGCCGGAGCAAAAATAGCTAATGCACCTTTTATAATATTTTGTGATGCTGATATTATTATGAAACCTGAAATGTTAGAAAAAATGTATCAAGTCCTAAAAAAACATCCTGAAGCTTCATATACTTATTCAGCTTTTAAATTTGGCAATAAAACTTTTAAGCTCTGGGAATTTAATGAACAAAAGCTAAAACAGATGCCTTACATTCACACAACTTCCTTGATTCGAAAAGAACATTTTCCTTGGTTCGACGAAAAACTAAAGAGATTTCAAGACTGGGACCTGTGGTTAACAATGCTTAAAAGGGGATATAAAGGCTATTTTATTAATGAAGTTTTATTTACCGTTAAATCTGGCGGTACCATGAGCAGTTGGCTGCCAAAATCTTTATACAAATTTCCTTGGTTAAAACAGGTTAAAAAATATAAAAAGGCAGAAGACATAATTAAGAAAAAACATAATTTATGAATATAGAAAAAATTCAAGCCCCTGAAAAATACGAAGTTTCACTTAAAATTTTATTAAAGAAAAGTGATGAATATTTATTATTAAATATTTCAAAAAAAGATAAAATTTCTACTTCAAAACACTTTGACTTACCAGGAGGACGAATAAATATTAATGAAACATTTATTCCTTTTCACGAATTAATTGATCGAGAGATAAAAGAAGAAATTGGCACAAATGTAAAATATAAACTTAGATCAGATCCAGTTTCAATTGGCGAATCATATATACCAGAAAGAATAGAAATAAAATCAGGAGAAATTCGCGGTCGATTTTTTGTTTTATTTGAAGCTGAATATCTTGGCGGTGAAATTAAAACTTCTGACGAACATTCTGGTTATACTTGGTTAAATCTTTCAAAAGATAAGGTAGAAAATTTATTTACCCCACTGCTGTGGGATTTATTAAAAAACTATTTTGATTGGAATAAATAATTATGATACGCTTACAAAAATTCTTATCTCAAGCTGGAATTGCTTCTCGTCGAAAAGCTGAAGAGTTAATTATTGCTGGAAAAATAAAAGTAAACGGGGAAATTGTAAAAAAACTTGGAACAACAATAAATGAAGATGATGAAATAGTTTACCAAGGCAAAAAAATTACTTTAGACAATAAAAAAGTTTATATTGCTTTAAATAAACCAGTTGGCTATATAAGCAGCGCATCAGACTCTCAAGGAAAATCTGTTTTGAATTTAATAAAAATCAAAGAAAAGGTTTATCCGGCTGGCCGGCTCGACAAAGACTCAAGCGGCCTTTTAATTTTAACCAACGACGGAGAACTTGCTCAAAAATTAACCCACCCAAGCTTTGGTGGTGAAAAAGAATATTTTATTACCTTAGATCAAGATTTAAAACAAGAAGATATCAAAAAACTGCAACGCGGACTTACAATTTCAGGCAAAAAACTTCAAGGCGTAAAAGTAGTTTCTGCTAAAAATAAATCAGCAAGGCTAATCCTTAAAGAAGGCATTAACCGGCAAATTAGAAGAATGATGGGCAAACTTGGATATACTGTAATAAAGCTTAAACGAATTAGAATTGGTAAACTTGAACTTGGAAACCTAGAAGAAGGTAAATCAAAGTTTATAAAACCAGAAGATTTATTCTAATTTTTATTTAAAATAGGGTAAAACAACCCTGTTTTTATATTGACAAAAACAACAATTTATGATATATTAAACAATCGTGATTATTCACGATTTTCTATTATACTCGAACCTTGAAAGCAAGCAGAACACAAACCAAGTCAAACGTAACACACGGAGGAGAAGGTTAGATGAACGTATTATTGGTTGGTATGGACGTAGCTCCTTCCAAAGCATTTCAAGCCCTGCAACAAGAGCTTGAAGGCAGAGGAGTAACCGTCCAATTCTTTCTAGGATTTGGCAATGCGCTGCCACTTGAAAAAAGGAGTATCGCATCAGCGGTGGCGCAAGCAGACATCCTTTTGACTGGCATGTCTTCCTTCGAGAAAGAAAGTGCCGTCGAGTTGGCTTTCATTAGCGAGGCCATCAAAAAAAACGTGCCCTGGGGTGCCTACCAAGACACTTACGGAACTCTGGGACGAGCCCAATTTCAAGCAGCGCTCTCGCAGGCCAACTTCCTTTTCGTCATCGATGAAAACGAAAAGCAGAAGGCCAAGGATATGTTTCCCGAAGAAGTCAAAATTGTCGTAGTTGGCAACCCGACTTGGGATGAATACTTCTTCCCGGCCACTTCGCGTGAGCAGGTCAGGCAAAAACTTGGGATAGAGGAAGAAGAAATCCTCGTTCTAATCCCGGGAGTAAAATCACTTATGGTTGAACTCCCGCTGATCAGTGCCACAATCGACGCCATTAAGGCAAGCGGCGACAAATCCAATTACTGCGTCGTTTTTTCGCCGCATCCGGGAAGTCAAATCCTGATCCAAGCCTACCAGGAACTTGATTGGTGCCAAGACAACATCCGTGTCCGAATGGTGCCAAAGGAAGAAATGAGCGGCAACGAAATCCTGCCCGGCAGCGATCTAGTTGTCTCTTCAGTCTCCAGCCTGATCATCGGCGCCGCCTGTCAACGCATCAACCTAATCGGTTGGCTCAACCAATTCGAGCTGAACCGCCAACAGGAACTCAACGGCCAGGAAATTTGGCCTCCCATGAAAATGCAGCTCGGACCGATTCTTACTCCTGGTACTGGTCACTTGTTGAAAAACAAAATTTACCGCGCCGGCACTATTGGTCAGTACCACCGCAACCAAGAAAAACTCTTTCCCAAACCGATAAAACCTGGCCAGACTCTTATCAAGATGGCAGACTATCTGATCGCTCAGACAAACTAAGGAGGGCTTCATGCTCAAAGGGAAACTCACAGTCGGGGACAATGTCAGTGTTTCTCCGCCAATAGCGGAAGGAATGAAACGGTTGAACATCTTTTTAACTGGAGACAAACCCTACCCAATTGTTGCTTGCAGCGAACGTGGGTTTGTTATCTTAGACAACGCTGACGTTGATACCCATATTCTTTGGGACGATCCACGTTTCCGAGAATGTTCTGCCTAGCTATAAAGCCTCAGCGCTGCCCTCTCAGGGACAGCGCTTTTTTTTTACAATAATTTTTGCTAAAATAAGCTTATGAATCCTGAATTATCAATTATCATTGTTTCCTGGAATGTTAAAGAACTTCTAGAAAAATGTCTAAAGTCAATCTATAAATATAAGACTGACTTATTTTTAGAAATTATTGTTGTGGATAACGCCTCAACCGACAAAACAATTGAAATGATAAAAAAGAATTTTCCTAAAGTTAAATTGATAATCAATGATATAAATAAAGGTTTTGCAAAAGCAAACAACCAAGGAATTCTAGCCAGTCAAGGAGAATTTATCCTGCTTTTAAACCCAGATACCGAAATAATCAAAAATTCCCTAGAAAAAATGATGGATTTTATGAAAAAGCATTATCAAGCAGGAATTGCCGGCTGTAAACACTTAAATTCAGACTGGACAATTCAGCCTTCAGTTAGAAGATTTCCTAACTTTTGGTCTCTATTTTTTATTTTTACCAAAATGGCTAAAATTTTTCCTCAAATACCCACTATTTATTATTATTTAGCTAAAGATTTAAACTTAAAAATCGCTCAACCAGTTGACCAAGTAGCTGGCTCTTTCTTTTTGATGCGACGCAAAGTAATTGATGAAATTGGTTTATTTGATGAAAATTTTTTCATTTGGTTTGAAGAAGTTGATTACTGTCTAAGGGCAAAAAAGGCTGGCTGGCAAATTTGGTACAATCCAGAAGCTGAAATTATTCACTATGGAGGTAAAAGTTTTAACCAAATCCTAACTTTTAAGAAACAAAAAATGTTTTTTAAAAGTGCTAAATATTATTTGCAAAAACACGGACCTAAAACTCCAAAATTTAATTGATATTATTTTTTAAATTAGATATAATTAATATGACAACCTCTTGTTGTCATATTTTTAGAAAGGAGGGTAGTTCCATGAGTAAAAACATTCTCATGGCGTCCGGAATTTGGACGAATGGTCGATTTATTCGACCAGTTCCGGGCATGAACGGGAAGGAGGTGATCCAGCGCACAATCCTTACGAAAGGAGGTGGATCATCTAAGACGCCACAACATGATATTTTCTGAAACCTTCGACCTTTAACCCATAGGAAGGGATAAATCTTTCAAATCTCACCTTACGCGCCTCCACTTAAGTTTCCAAATAAGAAACGTCGAGTGGAGGCGTTTTTTTATATTATTTTTAATTGACATTTTAGGACAATTCAACTATAGTAATAATCAATACCACAACACTTAAATTGTGGTTGTACTTTGACCAAAAAGGAGGAAAAAGAGCAAAAAAACGAAGTTTAAAATTTCAGTATATGGTTGGCTCGCCATAGAGCAGTTGGAGAAAAGTTCCTAAAGCAGGGAACAAAACCACGTGAGGAGAACCTCAAATGAAACGATGTACCTTGCCCTTACTGGGCACCATTGTGACGCTTACGATTATTGCGACGATTGCCATCTGGACGCCGGCCACAATCACGACAAACACGGCCGCGCTGAACACGGACAACACGCTGACGAATCCGGCGGTGGAGAATATCGCCGAGACGACCACGAACAATGCAACGACCTTCGCGAACGCAATTGCGTTCCACGTTGAGTACACGAACATGCCGACCGCCTCGGCCGCCACGGACATGCAGCAGCAGATTACGCCCTCGACGTCCCAGGAGACGGTCGCCTACGCCGCGCCGGAATACGTGATCATCGGCAACGACGACGCCACCCCGACCCTGGCCAACGACCTTACCTACGTAAACAACGTGATGACCTCGGCCATGTTGACCGACTTCAAGAATTGCGTCACGAATGACGTGATGTCGGCCCAAACATTGGCAACGAAGCGCATGAATTCGGAGGTGACTGGCATCGCCGGGCATATTAGACCGCAGATGCAAAACCTCAACAACAACTTCGCCAAGCTCGCCACGCCCGTCCTGATGCTGGTCTAGACTAGATTCACGGACAGCGCTAATCAATTAATCCCTTAGCCCTAAGGCACCTAATAAAGGTCGCCTTAGGGCCTTTTTTTGTTTGTTTTTTAGTCTTTTTTAGGCTAAAATAATAATACTAATATGAATATCAATCCTTTTGGTAAAACTTTTAAGAATATTTTATTGTCTTTAATGGCAATTGAGCTTTTGTCTCTGATATCATTTATTATTACCGGCTTTTCAGTATATGCTTTTTGGATAGTAGTTATTTTATCTCTAACCTTAACATTATATAAAATAGAATACGGTTTATTTATATTATTAACCGAACTTTTTGTAGGCGGACACGGTTATTTATTTTTTTATAATTTTAATGGCACTAAAATTTCTATTCGCTTAGTTTTATTTTTGATAATTATTTCGGTTTGGTTTGCTAAAAAAATAAAAAATCTTGACTTTTCACTCAAAATAGACAAAAAAAATATTATTATTTACAGCAGCTTATTTTTATTTATTACAATTGGAATTATCAATGGCTTAATCAACAACGAAACATCAAATGTTTTTTTTGATTTTAATGCTTGGATCTATTTTGCCTTGTTACCAATCTTTTTTGAACTAATTAAAAAAGTCCCTAACTCAACAATACAAATTTTAACTGGGGCCACCACATATTTAAGTTTAAAAACTCTTGGTAGTTTATTTTTATTTTCACATTCAATAACTGGTATTGGCGGAATATTTTACAAATGGATCCGCAACACCGGGGTTGGCGAGATAACTTATATTTCTGGCACTTTATTTAGAATATTTTTTCAATCCCAGCTTTATTGCCTAATTGGCTTTTTTATTATCTTAGCTTTATTAATTGCCAATTTTAAAATTAAAAACTGGATAAATTATCTACCTCACGCAATCTATATTTATTTAGTAAGTCTGACAATTTATATTTCCCAGTCACGAAGTTTTTGGGTTGGGGGATTAGCCGGTTTATTTTTTATTATTATACTTTCTTTTTGGAAACTAAAAATTAAAATTAGATATATTGCAATCTTGATATTTCTAATTCTAATAATGTTTATTGATCAAAGCTTTTTAATTAAAATTATTACTAACGATTTTTCTGGCAACTTAGTCAGTCAACGCTTTAAAGGTCTACAAACTGAAGCTGCCGGTATGAGTAGAATCAACCAACTAAACCCTTTAACTTACAATATTTTACAGCAAACTGTATTTGGTTATGGTTTTGGAAAAACTTTAACCTATCAAAGTACTGATCCTCGAATTGTTCAAACTCATCCAAATGGTATTTACACAACCTACGCTTTTGAGTGGGGCTATTTAGATATATGGTTAAAAATAGGCCTACTGGGCTTAATCAGTTATCTCGCCTTAATTGCTTATTTATATTTTTCCGGAATAAAAAAAATTAGCCCTTTACATATTGGGCTACTAGCCGGGCTAACTGCTTTAGTGTTTACAAATATATTCTCACCTTATCTCAACCATCCTTTAGGGATTGGCTATATTATGTTAATTTCTGGTTTTCTAACTATCTAAAATTTTTCCCAAAACATCTTTCTGGCCATTGATAAAATCTTTGCCAGTTGTTTTATTTTTACCTTCAATTTGTACTTCTTTAAGTTCAACTGCTCCTTTACCACATTTTATTCCCAAACCCTGATTTGGAGTTAAAAATACCTGTCCTGGAGTTAAATCAGGCTCAAAACCACCCTTTAAAAGCCCTAAATTGACGATTTTAAACCGTTTTTTGTCTATCTGAGAAAATATACCTGGCCAAGGAAAAAAAGCCCTAAATTGCCGTTCTATTTGAATAGCTGATTTTAACCAATCAATCCTACCATCAGACCTTTTAATTATATTAGTAAAGGTTGCTAATTCATGATTTTGTCGTTGAACTTCAATATTGTTTTCTAAATAATCTGGTAATATTTCAACTATCATTTCTGCTCCCATTTTTGCCAAATCATCATGTAAAATATCTGCTGTTTCAGTCTGATTTAATTTATATTCTTTCTGAAAAACAATATCACCCGCATCTACCTCATTGTTTAATTTAATAATACTTACCCCAGTCTTTTTATCGCCATTCAAGATAGCAGTTTGCATAGGTGATGGTCCGCGGTATTTAGGGAGTAGGGAAGGATGAAGATTTAAAAATCCATATTTTGGCTGATTAATTATCGAATTAGGAATAATCATGCCGTAAGCTACTAAAATACAAATATCCGGTTTATATTTTTGAAAAACTTCTTTAAGTTCTTTTTTATCTCGCGGTTGAGCAACTTCCAAATTATTAGCCAGGGCTAATTCTTTTACCGGCGGCATCGCTAATTGCTGATGCCTGCCAATTGGCTTATCTGGCTGTGTAATAACTAACGTTGGAGTAAAATTATTTTGTAATAATTTTTCTAAAGCCGGAATGGCAAATTCCGGCGTTCCTAAAAATATAATTTGTGGTTTACTTTCCATTATTTTTTACTAAACTCTTTTTCTAATATATCTTTACCCTTTGTTATTTCTGTAGCTTTATCTATAAACATTACGCCACTCAAATGATCTATTTCGTGCTGCAAAACCCGGGCAAACATTCCTGTTGCTTTAAATTTTACTTTTTTACCATTTTTATTTAAGGCAACTAAATTGACTTTAGCAGACCTTTTAACTAGGCCAAAAACTTCTGGCAAACTTAAACAACCTTCTTCCATTATTTCTTTTTTCCAAGATTTGCGTAAAATTTTAGGATTAATTAAAGCAATAACACCACTTTCAGTATTTACTACTATTACCTTGATATTTTTTCCGATTTGAGGGGCAGCTAGGCCAATTCCATCTTTTTCTAACATTGTTTTTTCCATATCTAAAATTAACTGCTTAATATCTTCATTCTGCAGTTCATTGGTTTTAAGCGCCCTTGATTTATTGCGTAAAACAGGGCAAGAAAAAACTTTTATGGGTAAAAGTTGAGCCATAATAAATATATTTCATTATAACAATAATTAACCCTTTATACTACACTTGGCCTTCTAAGTCAAGAATCCTTTTCTCAAGCTCTTCATAAAGATTCCAATCTTGTTTATGGTAGGCTTCAAGCTGTAAGGTAAGATGAAATTTTAATTCTTCAATCGGTGAATCAAAATTTTTTTTCATTATCTTTTTTGTTTTTGTTATTAATTAGAAAAAATGAAAATCCCCCAAAAGGGAGATAAATTTTTCTTGATTTTAATTTAATAAGGTTCTTAGGAATCTTTATTATAGCCTATACATTTATTTTGTCAAAGGTCTTTTTTTGGGGATAACTATTTAAATTTGACTTTTTAACAAAATAAGCTAAGATTTCATCAGTTCGCACTTTCGAAACTTGTGAGGAAAAACCATGAAAGAAATATTAGTCACCTCCTTACGTATTTTAGGTTTTATTTTAGCCGCGTACCTAATTTTTGGTACTGTCTTAGTCTGGCAATTGCCGAAAAACAATCAAGAAACAGCAAAAGAAAACTTCAAACTGGTATTACTAATGCCCTTGATTAGAATAGCTTCAGTGCTATTAAAAAAATAAGGAGAGATAGATGGCTATACTAATTACCATTTTGGTATTTTTACTTCTAATCGTCCACTTTGGGATAAACATTTGGATCATCCTTGAAGATTTAAATGGTCCAGACGACTTATTTTGCAAGTTTACTGGATCCGAGCTAGTAATAATTTTCTTCATTGGATGGATTATTTTAATCCTTGGTTTACAAGAAGAGATTAAAAAAACCAAATCCCAACAATGAACTCGTAAAAAGGGCTTCTACTACAGATGCCCTCTTTTTTTTATTTAATATTATTGATATAATTTCTCTACTATGAAAATAAACAAACCAGAAAGCTTTAAAGACATTTTAGCTAATAAAAAAATAGTTAAACCACCAGCTTATCCCTGGCAAGATTTAGCTTTAAGAATAATCGACGAATTAAAAATCCCTAATTTTAAAAGGAATGCAGTTTTTAAAGTTTGTAAAGAAAACCCTAAACAATTTATTGAAAAATGCTTAAACGACACTAAGGAGCTCTGTAAAGAAGGGGAAAGTTGGAAATACTTTTTTAAACTAACTAGCAAAAAATAAAAAAACAGCACAACCTAGCATCCTAATTCTAATTTAGGACATGTGCTGATTTTTTATTATCTAACTTAGTTTAAAATTACAAACCATATAGCCAATTCCAAAAGGACCTTCATAAGACAAAACTTCGGGACTGACATTAAGCGATTCTAAAATACCGCTCAATACTAAAATTGACCTTAAACCACATTCACCAGCTTCTTTGGATAAACTTGGTTTTATTTTCAAAATTCCATCAAAATCTTTATTCTTAACTAATTCTAAAATTTGTTTATCAAAAACCTTACCTTTAGCAGAATAGCCTCCGGGTGCATCTTTTGTAAGCTTATGGGAAAGATCACTTGAAGCAATTATAGCAAAACGTTTATTAATCTTTGAAAGTTGACGATGCAAAAATTTTCCAAACTCAAAATGTTTTTGATAATTTAAACCAGAATAGGTAATTGGAATAATTGGAATATTTTTTAAATGCTGGGTTAAATAATAAAGTGGGACTGAAAAACCATGATCAATTTCCTCGCTACTACTTAAAACAATTGGTACATCTTTATTACTCTCATCAGCCGCTCTAATTTCCTGAATCGACATATAATCACTTTTAAAATTAAGTTCTAATCCAAAATCGCCGAAATCTTTGAAATTAGCCTTATAATCTGAACTTAAATTAATATTAAAAGAATCATCAAAAATTTGACCATGAGGAGAAATTAAAAGTATACTCTCTGGCTTCGAAGCATAAAACTCTTTTTCTAAAACTTCCATAGCTTCTTTGGTTTTTTGAATTTTCTTTAAATTATCCTTACCAATTTCTGGAATTAAAACTGGCGGATGTGGTGTAATAGCAGCAAAAACTAAAGGCATATTTTTATTCAATATTTTGACCCAAAGGATGAATATTTACAGCCTGCTGGGTCGTCTCAATTATATTATCCCACTTATATCCAAATTTAGCAAATATTTCTTCATCTTGTATCCAGCGACGATAACCGTCAGAAATTACATAAACTTTTGAACCGTATTTTGCTTTAATTAATTCACCATCATCAAATTTTACCGGCAAACCTAAAACATATTGGTCAAGTTCTTGAGGACTAACTTGTGTTAAAATTTTACCAGAAAACTTAGTATCCATAATCGCCTTATCATAAATTGGATATTTAACTCCATCTTTTACGTAAAAAACTCCACCTGAAGAATTGTCTTGAATTAAAGCTCCAGTTGGATAAACGCTTTCGACAGTAATGTCATTACCATATTCATAGCCTGCTAGATCAGCCTGATTTACCTCAATTACTTCTTCAGGGTTAAAACCAATTACTCTAAAAACCTCTGGCGAAGAAATATAGCGAAGTTCATCGTCAACTAATAAATAAATCTTTCCATCCGGCAAACCAAGTAATGAATAATTATAAAATTTTATTGAAGGTCCAATTTCATACTTTTCTAAATCACTTAAAGATACTGTAATAATTTTATCTGGATTGAAACGTGAAATTAAAACTCCCCAAGAAGTAATTAATCTTCTAGCCCCATACTGAATATGCCAAACTCCCGGATTATTATTAGCTTTTAATAAAGAACCGTCAGGGTAATCACGACCCCAATATTCCTGCCAAATACGCCAGAAATGATTATTACCAGAATAATGAGGGGTATAGTTGTATAAACTAGCCGTTGCCTGATTAAATGGTGTAACAACATAGCCATCAATGCTGTAAGTTTTGCCAATCCTATAAGTCCAATCATTAGCAGTAATTATAATATTGCCTGAACTGCCAGGCAGCACCATCAACCTGCTTACCAAAATGCAAAGTCTTTGGACTACAACTACCACCATCAGGACAACGATAGCCCATTGCCCGATCAAGTTGCCACTGACTAGGAGATGGATCACCAATTAAACTCTGCTCTTTTTGTAAAGTAGTTAAAATCATTTTAGGACTTATTTCACTTTCCATTGCTGCTTGCCAAATAATTTCTGAAGCTTTTTTATTAATTCCATTATAATCAGGTGAAACCAAGTCAGCTAAACCACTACCTTGTTCTTCCAAAAATCTTTGGATCTTTTCTTTAGAAAGCGACAAATGATCAGTCATTTCTTCATCAGTAATGATAAAACTTGGATTAAAATAATAACTTGCCAATACTGAACATGGCAGTAAAGCAATTATACAAAAAATTATTAATTTTAAAGTTTTAAACATTTCCTTCATAAACATATTTTAAACCGTTTTTTTCTCCAATTTCTTTTGCTTTCAAAACCGTTTCAGTTGGAGTAGGGGGGAGGTGATTTAATTTGTAGGTCGGCCAAAAAGCACTAACATGCCAAGGCGTCTCTACTCCCAATTTATTTTTTATAAATTTAGCAATATCATTTAATTCTTCATCAGAATCGTTTAAAGTTGGAATAATTAAGGTGGTTACTTCAAGATGAATATTATTTTTCTTATACCAAACTAAATTTTCTAAAACTGGATCAATTCTAGCATTGCAAATCTTTCTATAGGTACTGTCTTTAAAAAATTTTAAATCAACGTTCACTGCATTAAGATAAGGCCTTACCATTTCCAAGGCTGATTTTGCAGTATAACCATTTGTCACCCAAATATTTTTTAAATATTTTTCCTTAGCAATTTTCATGCAATCTAAAGCATATTCGAAAAAAATAGTTGGTTCGGTGTAGGTATAAGAAATACTCGGACACTCAGCTTCCTGAGCCAGTTTAACTATTTTTTCAGGGCTCATTTCATGGCCTGGCATATCTTTACCTTTGAAATGTTCTCTAGCTTGGGAGATGTCAGCATTTTGGCAATGAGCGCAAGTAAAATTACAGCCAACCGTAGCAATTGAAAAAGTTTTAGTTTTTGGCAAAAAATGATAAAGTGGCTTTTTCTCTATTGGATCAACATTTACAACAATTACCTTACCATAAACTAAAGAATATAAGACTCCATCCTTGTTTTCCCTCACTCCGCAAATTCCTCGTTGATCATTTTCAATTTGACAAAAATGATTACAAAGCTGACATTTTACTTTTTCCTCATTCAATTTTTTATAAAACAAAGCCTCTTTCATAACTAATTAATTATAGCATATATTTCCGACATAATGCAGGATAAATTACTTTGCAAAATTCTTTTTTTATTAGAAAAAAAAGCTGTTTTCTGGTAAAATAAAAATATGAAAAAAAGAATCTTTATAGCAATTAATCTTCCGGATTCAGCCAAAAAAGAACTTAACAATTTAATATCTCAAACTAAAAAAATAAACCCAAGTCAATCAATCAGATATGTTAGAGCAAAAACCATTCATCTAACTTTGCATTTTTTAGGTGACCTAGACTTAAATCAGATTAAAAAAGTTAAAAAGGTAATACTCGATATATCACACAACTATTCCCAAAATTATTTAACTACTGAAAAAATAGATGCCTTCCCAAATTTAAAAAATCCAAAAATAATATTTTTATCATGCAAACAAAAGCAAGGAAATAGCTTATCAAGCTTACAAAAAAATCTCGGTAAAAATTTAGAAAAAATTAATATTGATGTTGATCACAGAACCTGGCGCCCACACTTAACTTTAGCCAGAATAAAAGGACCATGTCATTTCAAAACAGAAAATATAAGTATTCCTAAACTACAAATCTCTGTTAAAAGCGTTGAGATCATGGAAAGCAACCTGTCTACCCATGGTGCAAAATATAAAATAATTGAAAGTTACACTTTAAAAAAATGAAAATCGAAATCCTAGGAGTAAAAATTGATAATCTTTCGCTTCAAGAAGTTTTAGAAAAAATAAAACAATTTTTAATTTCTCCCAATCAACATTTTATTGTCACTCCAAATCCAGAATTTTTAGTAGAAGCTCAAAAAGATAATCACTTTAAAGAAATTCTAAATTATGCTGACCTTTCCTGTGCTGACGGAGTTGGCTTACTTAAAGCTGCTAAATTTTTAGGCAAACGCCTTCAAAGAGTTACCGGAGTAGATTTGGTTTGGGCCATATGTGAACTCGCAGCTAAAAATAATTATTCAGTTTATTTATTAGGCGGTGGCGAAATGGTTGCTGCTAAAGCTTCGCAAAATTTACAAGAACAATTTCCTGACTTAAAAATCGTCGGTGCTGAAAGTGGGGGAGTAGTAATCGATCCAAAAAATATTGATGAAGAATTAATTAATCGTATAAACGACGCTAAACCAAAAATTATCTTTATTGCCTTAGGTCAAGTTAAACAAGAAAAATGGATTTTTTACCACTTAGATAAACTACCTTCCATAAAACTTGCCATTGGAGTAGGGGGAGCCTTCGACTATATTTCAGGAGAAACAAAACGAGCTCCAAAATTTATTAGAAGGCTCGGGCTCGAATGGTTATTTCGTTTGATTATTCAACCAGAGAGATGGAAAAGAATATTTAATGCTGTGATTATATTTCCTTTATTAGTCCTTAAATCTAAATTTATAAAATCTCCGAAATCAGAAACAAAAGAAAAATAAAAGGTTCACTAATAAAAGCGAACCTTATGGCATCTTGCCTGAATTTGGCAGGATTATTTCAAGCATTTTGGTCTTGGGATGATTAGATAAATCGTTGTAAATGGCAATAGTCCTAAACTTGAAAATTCTACCTTTCTGTCTCCAGGAAATTACCTGGGCCTTGCCACCTTCAATATCTTCATCTATGATTTCAAACCAAGTCTCCCCGTGGCCCAATTGCGACCATTTAAGTATTGCCAAAAATGCAAAAAGTCCTACAAAAACTCCTTTTTCAAAGTTGTATTTGCCTGCTGTCAGCAAGGTCTGGGCTCTGTCCCAAGCATCAATAGCTGCCAGCTTTATATCAATATTCTCCATTCTTACCTCCTTGTAAAACTGACTAATGTAAAACAACTTGTGAAGTTAATATTTTATTAAAATTATCAACAATTGTCAAAATACTAAATTTCTGCTTAAATATTAATCTATGGCTAAAAAAATAATAACTCGATTTCCACCAAGTCCAACTGGCTTCGTTCATGTTGGCAGTCTTCGTACAGCTTTGTACAACTATCTTTTTGCTAAAAAAAATAATGGCAAGTTCTATTTAAGAATTGAAGACACAGATCAAGAAAGAAAAGTTGAAGGGGCTGTAAAAAATTTGATAAAAATTTTAGAAATTTTTAAAATCCATTGGGATAACAAAAAACCAATGGTTCAATCTGAAAGAATAGATATTTATAAAAAATTTGCAAAACAGTTAGTTAAAGATGGTCATGCTTATTATTGTTTTTGCACTAAAGAAAGATTAGATAATTTAAGACAAGTTCAAAAGCAAAGAGGCCTTCCACCAATGTATGACGGAAAATGTGAAAACTTAAGTGAAGACGAAATTAAAAAAAATATAGACGAAGGCCAAAGCTATGTTATCAGATTTAAAATGCCAAAAACAGGTAATACTGAATTTACGGATTTAATTCGAAATAAAGTTTCTTTTGATAATAAAACTCTTGATGATCCAATTATTTTAAAATCTGACGGCTTTCCAACATATCATTTAGCTTCAATCATCGACGATCATGAAATGGAAATCAGCCATGTAATCAGAGGAGAAGAATGGCTTCCTTCAACACCAAAGCATATTGCAATCTATAAAGCCTTTGGTTGGGAAATTCCTGAATTTGCTCATCTACCGCTTTTATTAAACCCAGACCGTTCAAAACTTTCCAAGCGCCAAGGAGATGTTGCCGTTGAAGATTATTTAAATAAAGGTTACCTACCAGAAAGCCTGCTTAATTTTGTCTTGCTTTTGGGCTGGAACCCTGGAACCGATCAGGAAATATTTAGTCTAGAAGAAATGATAAAAATTTTTGATATAGCTAAAGTCCACAAAGGCGGTGCAATATTTAACACTGAAAAACTAGATTGGATGAATAGTGAATATATTAAAAAACTTGAACCTAAAAAATTCCAAGAGTTAGCCATGCCATTTTTACAAAAAAATATTAAGGATCAAATTGACTCAGAAAAACTTGATAAAATATTAGAAATTGAACGTGAACGAATAAATAAATTAAGTGAAGTAGGGAAGAATATCAAATTTTTATTTACAGATAGCTTAAGTTATGATTCTGAAATTTTAGTTTGGAAAAAATCTGATGCTACTCAAACCAAAAATAATCTAAAAACTTTAATTGATTTTTTAGACAGCTTAGAAGACAAAGACTGGACTGCAGAAACTTTAAGTGAAAAAATTATAAACTTCATCAAAGAAAAAAACCTAACCAATGGAGAAATCTTATGGCCAATGCGTGTTGCCTTAACAGGTGAACAAAAATCTCCACCACCATTTGATATCGCAGAAATATTAGGCAAACAGAAGTCTCTAAATAGATTAAACCAGGCAGTAAGCCTACTCAAATAAAAAACAAAGGCCCTCGATGTCTCGAGAGCCTGGAAAGCTCGAAGTTGAACTCAAGCGGCCTTAACGACCGTGAGATTTTTTTCTGCCATGATGGCACTTTTCGTCTGAGAGTCAGACACAAAGGGATATTTACCAGAAGGATCCCACTGAATCCAAGTCTCTTTTTTCTCTCCGCTAAAAATCACTGCGACTTCATGATCATTTCCTTCACCACGATTGTGACACCCCACCACGGTACAAACAACCTGTCCGTCAGGACCATGAACTTCGTCGCCTTCGGCCAAAGCAATGAAATCTCTTCGCGTGATCGACATTAACTAACTCCTTCCAAACAATACTCTTCTTCTACTACTGCCAATTCCTCTGCGAATAATAGTAGCAGGGCTAAGTTTCCAGCAACTGCTTATTGCAGCCATTTCTGCTACCACCGCGGCTTGTTCAAATCTGATCTCTTCCAGCTTTGGTTTTTTAATATTTCCTCCTTTCATCTTTATATTTCCTCTTTGTTGAAAGATCCAAGGTTAATTTACTTACTAAAATTGATTTTGTCAACCTTTTATACTATAATATAGTCAATGTATAAAAATAAAAACAAAATTCGGAAATCAAAATTAATATTAGTTAGTTTACTAGTAATTAGCTTTATTTTTGCTAATTTTTTTATTATTTCAACCCTGGAAGTTAAGGCTGATGATGAAGTTGAAGAAATAGAACAAGATATTTCTGAATTAAACGAGGCAATTGAAGACCGCCGACGTGACATTGATACTCTACAAAAAGAAATTGATGCTTATGCTGCTGAGATTAAAACCAAACAAAAAGAAGCTAGGGGATTAAGTAATCAAATCGCCATCTTAGACAATCAAATTACTAAAGTCAATCTGGATATGGAATCGACTGAAGCAAAAATTCAACAAACTAAATTAGAAATTAAAAAAACTAATTTAGAAATTCAAAATATCGAAGATAAAATAAAAGATAACAAAGAAAAAATAGGGGAGTACTTAAGATTGATTTATAAAAATGACCAGGTTAGTTACTTAGAAGTACTTTTGGTTAATGAAAATTTTTCTGATTTTTTTGATCAAATTAAATATACTCAAAATATTCATCAAGATCTTAAAAACTCTCTAACTAAATTAAATATTAATAAAAACGACTTAGAGGTCCAAAAAACAAACTGGGAACAAAAGGCTGAACTTGAACAAAAACTTAAAGATGAACTTCAACAACAAAAATCAGAACTAACTGAAAAAAATACTGCCCAAGAAATATTATTAGTCCAAGCAAGGCTAACTGAAAAACAATATCAAAATTATCAATATCAACTTCAACTAGAACAACAACAAATAAATTCTGAACTTTCTTCACTAGAAAAAAGCGTTAGGGAAAAAATGGAAGAAAGGGATGTAAAGGAAAGATTTGAAGGTTTTGGACCAGCTAGACTAGCTTGGCCTGTAAGTCCAGCCAGAGGTATTACTGCATATTTTCATGATCCTGATTATCCTTTTCGTTACATATTTGAACATCCAGGAGTTGATGTACGTGCTTACCAAGGAACTCCAATTCAAGCACCAGAGTCTGGATATGTTGCCAGGGTCAAATTTGCCGGTAATACTAGTTACGCTTATGTCATGATCGTTCATAACGACGGCCTTTCAACTGTTTTTGGTCATGTCTCAAGAGTTTACGTTAAAGAAGATCAATTTGTAACTAAAGGTGAAACTGTTGCCTTAACTGGTGGTATGCCTGGTACTACAGGTGCTGGTAATTTAAGTACCGGTCCTCATCTTCATTTTGAAGTAAGATTAAACGGTATTCCAGTAAATCCTCTTGAATATCTTCCAGCTATTTAAATATGAAAATAAATATAAACAAATTATCGCTATTTGTTATTTGGTTGGCAGTTATATTTATTGGATATATATATTTTAAATATTTTTATATAATAAAAGATATTTACCAATTTATTATTGCCGTAGCACCAAGTCTTATTTTTTTTACTGGGGGAACACTGATATTGTCACGTGATCAAAAAAAACGTCAACTTGCTGAATCAAAAGAAATATATGGTAAAAACACTGAACTAAATTGGGGCCAAAATATAAAACACGATATTTTAACTTATTTAATCCCAATTACCATCTTGGTTTTACCTTTCTTTTCTAAAAAATTACCAGATCTCACCACTGTATTTCAAGCCTCTAGTTGCTATATTGGTTTAATTTACCTCAAAATAATGTACTGGGGAGAAATTTAATATGGCCCACCATCGCCTCGATGGCACAAGAATTAAAAAAAAGAAAAAAGATACAAGTGTAACTGACTTATTAGGAGTTTCAATTGTTGCTTTAATAGCAGTATTTTTTTATGACGACAAAAAAGCAATTAGTAAAACTGGGGGCTCAGTTGCTTATATTTTCTTTCTTATTTTAATAATGATTGCGGCAATTTCTGTTGTTGTATTATTAATGAACAGCAGAAAAAATAAGTTAAAATTAAAAGAGACTGGGGGAATATCACAAAATATCTCACTGGATTGGGGTCAAAATTTTCAACATACATTATTACTTTTTGTTATCCCGATCATAATTTTAATTATGCCAATTTTTACCGGACAAACCTCAGCCTTTGATGATTTCCTGCAAGCAATACTCAGTTTAATATTAATTGGCTATCTTAAAAAAATATATTGGGGAAAAATATTTTAATATGTCTATCTTATCTACAATATTACTAGTTGTACTAATAATTTCTGGGATAATAATCTTAATCAAAAATAGAAAAATTGCCACTGAAGCAGAAGAATTTGTATTTTCTACAGACATAAGTTGGTCAAAATCATTAAAACATAATTTAATAATGTTCTTTGGCTCAGCTGCTGTTTTGCTTCTGCCACTACTGTCAGCCCAAAAACCCAAAATAGACGATGTTTTTCAGGCCTTTATTTTATTTTTAGGAATTTATTATCTAAAAACCCTTTATCTTCAAGAAAAATAAATATTGACATTAATATTTTTTTAAATTAATATTTAGATAGTTGTCTAAATATCTAAATAAATATGCCTAAAATTGGCAAAAAAGGGGAGTATGGTATTAAATAACACTTTTAGCGCCTTATCCGACCCGACTAGGCGAAAAATATTAGAACTGCTAAAAAAGAAAGATATGTCCGTAAATGAAATTGCGGTAAATTTTGATATAACCTTGCCATCACTTTCACATCATTTAACTGCTTTAAAAAATAGTAATTTAGTAACTACAAATCGCAGGGGACAGCAAATATTCTATTCTCTAAATTTAAGTGCCTTTGAAGAAATCGCCAAAGAATTATATAGCTTTTTTAATAAATCTAAGAATAAATAATATGGCAAACCCAATCAAACCAACCTTAAAAACTGAAATTTTACCAATTCTGTTATTAATTATAAGTATTTCTGCAAGTTTTTACTTTTACGCCAATTTTCCAGAACAAGTCCCGACCCACTGGAACTATAAAGGGGAAATAGATAATTATTCATCAAAAGCCTTTGCTGCGTTCTTTTTTCCTGCACTTAATTTAGGTTTATATCTAATGTTTCTAGGCTTGCCTTATTTAGACCCAAAAAAGGAAAGATACCAGCAATTCGCAAAAGTCTATCATGTCTTCAAAACTGTTTTTGTAATTTTTATGACTTTCATCTATTTTCTAACCGGTGCTGCCGGCTTAGGTTATCCTGTTTCAATCGGAAGCATTATGCCATTTAGCATAGGGTTGCTATTTATCGTCTTAGGAAACTACATGTCAAAAATCAAACCCAACTGGTTTATGGGCATTAGAACACCGTGGACGCTTTCTAACGAAGAAGTCTGGAATAAAACTCATAGAATAGGCGGCAAAATGTTTATTGCAATGGGTTTAATAATGGTTATTGGAACATTTATACCAAATAACGAGTATTGGAAAATATTTCCCTTTGCAATAATTGCCTTTGTATTTATTCCGATAATTTATTCCTATCTAGCTTACCGTAAACTTGAAAAAAAATAATTTAATAAAAATAAAAAAGAAAAAGGCTCGGAGTAATCCAAGCCTTTTTAAATTTAGTGGGGGAGATTGGTTGCAGCTTGATCAACAGCAATGTTCAGAATGGCTAAGACCTTAATGGTCAAGTCAATCAAGCCTTGGGCAATCTCAGGGAGAAACAACTTCAACACGATGATAGTCACCGCAAGAGACAGTCCTCCGGAAAAAGCTTTCCACATAGTGGTAATGCTTAAATATTAAAGGAGGGACTAGTCATCAACCGTTCGACTAGGTCGGTCGGGTGAAATTTTTCTCACCATTGTCCCACCATATCTAATGGCAAAATTGGTATATACCGTTAAATAGGGTAGGACAATATAATTTATAAAGATCAGGACTTAATAATATATCTTTTTATATTTAAAACGTCAAGAAGAGCAAAAATAAAATAAAACAGGGAATAGAAGTAAACCCTGTTTTTTACTTGCTTTTTGAAATATATAGCGTCGCACAATATATCTTATACGACACAAAGTAGGATAAAAACCCTATAAGTTATCCACAATAGCACTAAATAAAATAAATATATATTATTAGCCTAGTTAGTTATTGTTGAGACAATAACAATTAAATTTATAAATAAAAAATTATAAAATTATTTGTAATAAAAATTTTTTAAGTACTAAGATACTAAAAACTTCTTAATTTGTAAAAATTAATTAAACAAAAAATACCAGAAAAAATAATTCTAGTAGTATATGACTAAAAACTTCTTAATTTGTAAAAATTACCACTCCCCCAAGTAATCACTACCCGCTTCTTTAAATATTTTACGACGCATATATTATTTCCAAAAAATCTTCTCCCCAAAACGTAAATCAATATACTCTAGTTCAGAACGGTTTGAAACCTTTTGATAGAGTAAAGAAAATAACAAATCAACTTGACTTTCAATTGAGTTTTCAAAAGTAAAATAAGCTATCCAATCTTCATCAGTATTTAAAGTTATATAATTTGCTGCCGGACTATCTAAGATATAATTAGTAATGTTAAAATCAGCCTGATCTTTTATTTGTCTAGTTAAATCAGTTATAAAAAAAACTTTTTCTTCTTCCAAAATAGACTTACCAATTTCAATTACAAAATTGCTTTCATCTTTAACAACAGGATAAATTCCAGATGTTGCCTCAGAACGTATAATTTCAGTCTCCCCCTCCCCTGGTTTAATAATTAAATCTTTTTCATCTAGTTTTTTAACTACCACACCTTTTTCATCTAAATAATATTTTTCCTTGCCACTATTCCAAATCAAAGAAAAATTTTCTTCCGTTTCTAATTTCACCAAATTATTCTTAAATGAATTAAAAAAATATATACCACCAATTATCATCACAATAACAACGACTAAAATAATAAAAAAACCTAGTCGTCTCTTGGTTCTTGGTTTTTTATTAAAATATGGATTCCCTAAATTTTTCTTCTGATAATCCTTTTTTTTAACCATAAACTTTGAAATTTATTTATACCAGTCTTTTTCGGGTTTATAAGAAGTTTCTAAATCTTCTTTCTCTAAACCTCTTTCTAGAGCTAAACCAATTAGCTTATCTAGTAATTCCTTATAGGAAAGGCCGGAAGCTTTCCAAAGCTGAGGATACATTGAAATTGAAGTAAAACCAGGCAATGTATTAACTTCATTAAGATAAACTCTATAAGTCCTTTTTTTAACTAAAAAATCAATTCTGGCTAAACCCGATAAATTTAAAACCTTAAAAGCTTCAACTGCAGTTTCTTTAATTTCTTTTATTACCTTTTGTGGTATTTTGGCAGGAATTATAGCTTGTGACTTTCCATCAACGTATTTGGCGTTATAGTCATAAAATTCATTACTGGCAATAATTTCACCCGGTACTGAAGCCTTTGGTTTATCATTACCTAAAACCGCCACTTCAATTTCATGTATATCTTCAACTCCCTGTTCAATAATTACTTTAGAGTCATATTTTATTGCTTCTTTGATACCTTCAATTAACTCTTTTTCATTATGACACTTACCTATCCCAACACTTGAACCTAGATTAGCTGGCTTAGTAAAAATTGGATAATATAAATGTTTTTTTACTCGACTTAAAATTTCTTTTTTATTTTTAGGCCATTCTTTACTTAAAAACCAAATATAATCAACACTTGGCAAACCAGCCTGATCGCAAACCTGTTTTTGAACTACCTTATCCATTGCCACACTTGAACCTAAGACTCCAGAACCAACATAATGAATACCTGCCATTTCTAACATTCCCTGCAAGGTACCATCTTCACCATAAGACCCATGAATAATTGGAAAAACAACATCAAGACGCTTTAAAACATTTTCAGGTATCAATTGAGTACCTTTTTCCTTACTCTTGCCAGTTTTCAAAGCTTTAATAGGATTCCTAATTAACCACTTACCATTTTTTGTTACTCCAATCGGAGTAACCTGATATTTTTTTCGGCTTAAATTTTTCATTATTGATTCAGCTGAAACAATAGAAACTTCATGTTCTCCGCTTTTACCGCCAAAAATCACACCAATTTTTATTTTTTTTCTTTTTGACATAAATTATTTTTTATATATTCTTGGTAATATTGGATTAATTTGTGTAACAATTTCATAATTAATTGTTATCTTTTCAGCCAATTCATCTGCCCCTACTCCCCCACCAATCAAAAACACTTCGTCTCCTGCTTTAACATTTTTAACCTTAGAAACATCAACCATTGTTAAATTCATACATACTCTACCAATTACTGGACATCTTTTATTTTTTATAACTACATCATTATTATTTGAATAATGTCTATTATAACCTTCCCAATATCCAACTGCTAAAACTGCCATTTTAATTTTTTTCTTTGCAGTATAAGTACATCCATAACCAATTTTTTTTCCTTTTGGTAAAAATTTTACTTGAACAATTTTTGTTTTCCAAACTAATGCTGGCTTTAATTTCAGCCAAGGATAATTTTTTAAAGCTAATTTCTTAGCTTGAGGTGAAGGCCACAATCCATAAAGACTTAAACCAATACGTACCATATTAAAATGCGCTTTAGGTGCAACCAATGTTGCAGCACTGCAACTAAAATGTTTGTAAGGAATTTTTATCCTTTCTTCTTCTAATTTTTCTAAAACATTATTAAAACTATCAAGCTGTTCTTTTGTATATTTTTGATTTTCTTCACTAGCAGCAAAATGACTAAAAATTCCTTCTATTTTCAAATTTGAAATTTCTTTAATCTTTTTAATAAATATAAATGCATCTTTAGGTAAAATACCCAATCTGCCAGTGCCAGTATCAACTTTAATATGAATTAAAGCATTCTTTTTTAACTTTTTAGCAATTTTTGAAATTAACTTAGCATATTTTAAATCATAAACAGGTAAAGAAATATTTTGTTTAATCCCCTGCTCTAAATACCTGCTCTGGGCATAACTTAAAACAAAAATCTTTTTTCTAATATTATTCTTTCGTAATTCTAAAGCTTCACCTAAACTTACTACCCCAATCCATTTTACTTTTGGACTAACAATCTTAGCTACCTCAACCATTCCATGCCCATAAGCATTACTTTTTACAATTGGCATTACTTCAACCGACTTTCCAACGATTTTTTGGTATTGTTTTAAGTTATGTAAAATTGCACTCCTAGAAATTTCAACAAAAGATTGATACATTTTGACTAAAATTAGCTATTTTTTAACAAATATTATTGACAAAATTAAATTATTTTGTTAACCTAATTTTATCCTCAAAACAGAAGGGAGGTGAAGAGATATATGATTGCGACGACGTTGACGACGCCCTTGGCGAATTATTCGAACGCGCAGAAGACGACGGCGACGGCCTGACCAACGGCGACCTCAAAGGAGGAACACTACAGATGAGCGTATTGTCTGAAATGCAGTACCCGTCTGGGTATGCCTAGACTCTGAGATTTCTTCACCAAAAAAATACTAATTTGATCTTTTCACGGCGAACACGGATGCGCACAGGCGCAAAGCGGGCCATTCTGGCAAAAGTCGCTTTAACCGGCGACACCACAATGTGACACATGCCCACGCGTCCCGGGCAAATGGGAACGCAACGAACCGGTAACACACCTCAGTCTGACTCAGGGAGTCAGGCAACCGGCGAACGATGATGGGGTGTTAAACCCGGAGGATGAACAGCTCACCTGGCCACGGCTAATTTGTCGCAACATTTTGCCGGGTAGGCTACCCTGTAGAACGATCAACTCGACGAATCACCGGCTGGTGACTTTTCTCCGGACCTGGTCCGGAACTGCTCGAGACCATCGTATCCACCGGCTGGTGCCACTTGACCCACAACCCCGCTTATACCGCCTAAATCCGTCCGTTTCGCATATGCCCTCACCGATCCCACTCTACTAATACGAGTCTGATTGGTGAGGGCTCTTTTTTTATTGTAAATTATTTACTTTGAATTTTTTTAAAACCGCAAAAATCACGCAATGGTTTTGGAATATCTACACTGCCATCTTCATTTTGAAACTGCTCTAAAATTGCTGGCAAAAGTCTACTAGTAGCAAGTCCTGAAGCATTTAATGTATGGCTAAATTCATTTTTTCCCGTTTCTTTATTTCTAAATCTAACATTACCTCGCCGTGCTTGATAATCTAAGGCATTAGAAACACTACTCACTTCTTTATAGCCTTCCATGCTAGGAATAAAAACTTCAATATCCATAGTTTTTGCCATTGCTGCACTAGCATCTCCTGCTGCTAATAATACTGTTTGATAATGCAAACCTAAACCTTCAACCAACTTTTCAGCATTCTCAACTAATTCATCAAAAGAAGCCCAAGATTGTTCTGGTTTAGTATAATGAAACATTTCAATTTTATTAAATTGATGACCACGAATCATTCCCCGCTCTTCTTTACGATAACTTCCGGCTTCCCGTCTAAAACAAGCAGAATAGGCACAATATTTCAAAGGTAACTGCTCATCATCTAAAATTTCATCTCTATGATAATTTCCAAGCATCATTTCGCTTGTCGCATTTAAACAGCTTTTATCTTGAGTCCAAAACAAATCATCTCTAAATTTTGGCAAATGTCCCGAAGTATAAGCCGATTCTTCAGAAAGTAAAAATGGTGGAATCATAAAAGTATAACCATTTTTCTGATGAAATTTTATAAAATAACTAAGCAACGCCCACTCAAGCATTGCTCCAGCTCCTTTATAAACCCAAAAACCAGTACCAGACATTTTAGCCGCCCTTTCATAATCAATTATTCCAAGGTCTGTTGCCAACTCATAATGGTCTTTGGCTTTAAATTTAAAATTAGGCTTTTTGCCAAAAGTCTTAACTACTTTATTATTTTCCTTACCACCCGCCAAAACATCGTCAGCTGGAATATTAGGCAACTCAGCTAACTTTTCTTTTAACTTAAGTTCTACTTCCCTTTCCTTTTCATCTAATTTTTTTATTTGTTCACCAACTTCTTTCATTTTGGCAATTGTCTCTGCATCTGGTTTAGTTTTTGAAAATTTATTACGTTCTGCTTTCAAACTTTCTGATTCTTGCAATATTTTTTTTCTTTCATCGTCAATTTTAATAACCAAATCTAAATCTAAATCTTTTTCATCCATTCTTTTTAATAAAGCTTTTTTAATTTCCTCCTTTTGCTCTCTAATTTTATTAATGTCTAACATACTATTTATTTAATTTAGAAGATTTATAAATTTCTGGTTTATATGGCTTAAGCCTAATTATTTTTATTTTAGGAAATTTTTTAACTAAATTATTAGTATATTTTTCTTGATCATAACCTAAAGCAATAATATCTGGCTTTTCATCTCTTATTACCTTATAAACATCCTTAATTTGGCCCAAAATTGGTCTATCAACCTGCTTTAAAGCAATTATTTGTTTTAGCCTTTCTGTCTCTGAATATTTAGGTAATTTACCTTTAATTTTTTTAACATTTATATCCCTAGCTATTACTACCGTTAAATAATCTCCATAATCTTTAGCTTGTTTAAAAAAATCTAAATGTCCTGGATGCAAACCATCAAAAGTTCCAAAAACCATTATCTGCTTCATATTATTTATCCGGACGGAGTAACGGAAACAACACAACGTCTCGTAAATTATCTTGTTTCGTTAATAATGTAACTATTCTGTCAATCCCCATACCCCAACCAGAAATAGGTGGCGCTCCATGTTCTAATGCTCTAACATATTCATCATCTTTTCCATGAGCTTCTTCGTCCCCCTTGTCTTTAGCTTTAGACTGACTTTCAAAACGATCTTTTTGATCAACTGGATCAACTAACTCTGAATATGCATTAACAATCTCCCAGGTATTAACCACTAATTGAAATCTATCAGTAATATCTGGATTATCATCATTTCGCCTAGCCAACGGGGAAAGGTCAAGTGGATGATTAATTAAAAATGTTGGTTTAATTAGTTTATCTCTTGAAACTGCTTTATATAAACCATCAATTAAATTTCCTCGCTCTAGCTTTTCTAAATCATCAATTCTAATCTTTTTCTTTTTAATCTCGGCTCGTAATTCATCTACCTCTTTATATTTATCAATATCAATACCGCAATCTTCTTTAATTAAATCTCTAAAGCTTACCTTTGGCCAAGGTGGACTAAAATCTACTTTTTGCATCTTGCCATTTCTATCCTTAATTTCCAATTTCATTGTGCCAAATAATTTCTTTAATAAAAACTCGAACATTTCTTCTGTAAATTTCATATTATCTTCAAAATTCCAATAAGCAGCATAATGTTCAGCTAAAGTGAAATCCTGTAAATGTGAAGGATCCATTCCCTCATTACGAAAACACCTGGCAATTTCAAAAACTTTTTCGAAACCGGAAACAATACACTCCTTCAAATAAGTCTCTGGTGCAATTCTTAGATAGACATCAATATCTAAGGCGTTGTAATGGGTTTTAAAAGGCTTAGCCAAGGCTCCTGAGGCTGTATTAGTTAAAACGGGAGTCTCAACTTCAATAAAACCGTTAGACCAATAAAACTCCCTAAGGGCCTTAATAAATTCACTACGAAACAAAAACCTTTCAAAACTTTCACGATTAGAAATTAAGTCCAAATATCGTTGACGATATTTTAATTCTTGATCTTTAAGACCATGCCATTTTTCCGGTAGCGGCCTAAGGGTTTTACTTAACAAAACGTATTTCTTAACTAAAATTGAAAGTTCACCTTTTTTAGTTTTAAAAATTTCACCTTCAACTCCAATAAAATCTCCAGGATCAAAAATTTTACTAAATTTTTTAAATTCTTCCTTACCTATTTCATCTTGTTTTAAAACAATCTGCATCTTGCTACTGTCATCCTGAATATGGCTAAAGGCTATCTTACCCATAGATCTAACCGTCATCATTCTTCCTGCAGTTTTTACTTTTTCTCCTATTTTTAATTTTAAAACCTCAGCAATAGACTGAAGCTTCTCAAATCTTTCAGGATAAGGATTAATCCCCTGTTCCCTAATATTTTTTAGTTTATTAAGACGAGTCTGATACTCGTCATTTAAAGTTTTTGTCATAATTTTATCTAAATTTTATAGAGTTATTTTACTAAAAATTAAGATTTTAGTCAAAACAAAAACCCCGCATTCGCGGGGCTTAAATTTGCTATTTTTTAATTAATTTCTAAAATTTCACATTCCATTTCACCTTTTGGAACTGCAACCATTACTTTTTCACCCTTCTTGCATCCCAAAAATGCTCTACCAATCGGCGATTCATTAGAAATTCTTCCTTTACCAGGATCAGACTCGTTAGAGCCAACAATCGTATATTCTCTTTCATTTCCTTCACAAATTACTTTTATAGTACATCCAATATTAACTGTTTCTTTATTGCCATTTTGTTCAATTACTTCTGACTTATTAATTAGATTCTCTAATTCTGCAATTTTACCAGCAACAAAACCTTGTTCATCTTTAGCATCTTGGTATTCTGCATTTTCACTTAAATCTCCTAATTCTTTTGCTCTAGCAATTCTTTCAATTATCTCTGGCATTTTTTCTTTTTTAAGGTGTTCAAGTTCTTTTTTTAATTTATCAAGGCCTTCTTTAGTAACATAATTAGAACCCATAATTTTCTTTTTTTATTTATACAAAAAATACAGTCAGTACTGTATAAATTTAAGTTATTAAAAATAAGTTTAATTCTATTCAAAATAATTGTCAAGTCTTTTTGTTTAATTTATCCACAATCTTTATCAAAAATAAAAGGCAGAAGCTGATTGCCTTTTTTGTCTTGGCAGCAAACAAAAATGGGCAAAAACCCGGAAGGATGGATTAAACGCGTATCTTCTTTCGCCAATTGTGCAACAAGTTTAGCAATGGCACGGGGCCTCCGCGGAGAGGTTTGGCTCAAAGCCTTAACTTGTTTCTCCCGGAAGATACGACATTTCAGCTTCTACCTATGGAAACAAAAGAACAAACAATGTATATTTAAACTTATCATATTTTTTAAAAAAGGTAAATAATTATCAACGATTATTAGCCCACCAATTAATAATTTCACGAGCAACTGGTAATGCTACACTACTGCCCTCAATCCCCTCTTCTACTAAAACTGTGACGACAATTCTAGGATCTTTATAAGGTGCAAAAGCAGTTAACCAGGCATGTGGATCTTTCTTAGAAGACCATTGAGCTGTTCCAGTTTTAGCTGCCACTGTTACCGGCAAATTATTCATCGCTCTAGACGAACCAGTTAAAACACCTTGGCGTAAACCACGGTTAACGATCTTAATCACATCTTCTGAAATAAAATTATCATTCAATACTTCGGGTTTAATTTCTTTTACTAAATTATTATCTTTATCTAAAATTTCTTTTACTAAATATGGCTTATACAAAGTCCCGCCATTAGCAAATACAGAAGTATAAGCGGCAACTTGCAATGGTGTTACTAAAATATCACCCTGACCAATAGCTAAATGATATGTATCTCCAATATACCACTTTTCGCCTTTTGTTTTGTTTTTCCATTCTATACTAGGGAAAAAACCATCTGCCTCGTGAGGAAGATCAATTCCTAATTTTTTATTTAGGCCAAACATTTCAGCATATTCTTTCATTTTTTCTACCCCTAGGCCTTCAAAATCCTGATATCCACCGCCTACAATATAAAAATAAGTGTTAACTGACTCTGCTAAAGCTTTAGTAACATTAGTCCAACCATGGCCTCCAGCCTTCCAATCAGGAAACCACCAAAGCGAAACTCCGATTCCACCAGTACTCATAAACCCAGTATTAACAGTTACAATCCCTTCATTAAGAGCTGCCGCTGCTACAATCATTTTAAAAGTAGAACCGGAAGGATATTCTCCACTAATAGCTCTAGTAAATAAAGGTTGATTTTCATCATTAATTAAAGCTGAAAAATCTTCTTGAGAAATTCCTTGGCTAAATAAATTATTATTAAAGGCAGGTAAATTTACCATAGCCAACACTTCACCTGAATTAGGATCCATCACAATTACCGAACCTCTTTTTTTGCCATAAGAATCTAAAATGTTTTGTAAGGCATCTTCTGATACTTTTTGCAACTCCGCATCTATTGTCAAAACTAAATTTTTTCCTGAAACTGACTTTTGCTGAGCTATAATTTCTTTAGCCTCACCAGTCGCATCAACCTCAACTTGCTCTCGGCCATTTATCCCTTTCAATTCACTTTCATAATTAATTTCTAATCCAGTTTTTCCAACCTTATCATCAACTGAATAATTTTTATTTAAATAATCTTGAATTTTATTTTCTTCAAGCTTGCCAACATAACCAAGTAAATGAGATAAACTTTTAATTTCATCGACCTGCAAATAATGACGAGTACTATTATCACGCAATACAACCCCGGAAAAACGACCAGATAAAATTCTTGTTAAAATTGCTTGATCATGATTTAAATTCTCAGCAATAATTACCGGTTGGTAAGAATATGGCGACTGTTCATCTATAATTTCTTTTATTTCTTCTTTTGAATGACCAGAAATTTTTGAAACTTCCTGAACTAATAAATTAATTTCTTCATCTTCTTTAGGTACGTCAACTGGAATAATGGCCAAAGAAAAACTTGGCAAATTTTCCACTAATAAATTACGATGTCGATCATAAATTACTCCTCTATTAGCTTTTATATCTCTAATTCTAATCCGATTTCCTTCTGCAACCGCTTTAAAATAAGAACCTTGCATTAACTGTAAATATGCCGTCCTACCAAACAAAATTAAAACGCCAATTACCACTAAAATAATCCAAAAAGTAACAGCCTTTTGATCAATAGCGCTACCAAGCTTAACTTCCTTATTTTTACTACTACTTTTTTCAGAAGAAAATAAATCAATTTCCGACCATTTTTTCTTACCCTTCAAACCTAAAAAATAACCACCATTGCTCTCGGTGTCTATACTTCCAGATACGGAAAAGGGATTGGATAAATTATTTTTTAATCTCATATAAATTATCGCTCGCTAAAAAAATATTTCTCAATTTACTGGTTGAGTGATGAAAAGCAAAAAATATTATAGTTAAAATTATAAGATTTAAAATCGGTTGCCAGAAAAAATTAGGCCAAAAGCTTAATTCTGCAAAATAATTACCTAAATTTAAACTTAAAAAAATTATACTTACCAAAAAAATTATCAAATTATATAAAACTGTTCCTAAGGAACCCAAAATTAATAAAGAATATAAAGATCTATTAGTAAAAAAATTATTAAACAAAAAATTTATAATAACTACTGTGAAAATCAAGGTTAAACTGCTTACCCCAAAAGGCATGCCAGAATATATTTCCCAAAAAATTCCACCGCCAAAAGCCCACCAAAGTCCGCGCTGATAATTAAAAATTACTGTTACAAAAATAACGGCACTTAAAATTAAATTAAGACTATTAACCGGAAAAGGCCAGGTAGTTAAAAAACTAACCTGGATAATACCCAAGACTAAAACCGCAACTAAGTTACTGATAAAATTAATTGCCATTTCGATTTATTAAAATTGAAACAATAGTCAAATTATCTAAACGAGTTAAAGGTTGAATCCTAGCCACCTGAAAAAAACTATTTGGTTCACTAAAAGTTTCAATAACTTTTCCTATAACTAAACCTTTTGGTATTGTTGATTCCAAGCCAGAAGTAACAACTAAATCTCCCGTCTCTACTTTTTCATTTTGAGGAATTAATTCCATTTTTAAACTTAAACCATGTTCACCTACTACCGCCCCTTTACTATTAGATTCATTTTGGACTAAAGCAGCAACACGGCTTAAAGAATCATTAAGTAAAATCGCTTCTGAACTGCCGGCTTTTACTTTGAAAATTTTTCCTATCATTATTCCCTCAGAAATTATTAAAGGCATGTCAACTTTTATCCCGTCGTTACTTCCTTTATTTAAAATAATAGAATTCAAATTTGGTTCAGGATTTTTACCGATTACTCTAGCTGTAATTCCTTGGAGTCCTTCACGTTGTAAAAAATTATATTGTTCATCAATTTGTTTACTTTCTTCTAAAATAATTTTTAGTTGAGCATTTTCAATCAACAGTTGGCTAATTTGTTCTTCCAGTTCTTGATTTTTTTCAATTAAATTATCGCCAACTGGCTTTCCAGAATAAAAATTATTAATTTTTGTTCCTAAAGAATAAATTTCAGATTGTAAGGGAGAAAAAATTTTAATAAATATATTTTCTGCAAAAGAAAAAATTCCAAAATAATTTAAAAAAATTAGCAGTATAACAACTACTAAGAATATAATTGATAATCTAGTTTTTTTAATAAATCTAATCATAAAAATTTATTATAAAACTAACGCGAAGCTTTTTCTTCTTGAGTCGAAGAAGGAATAGCTACTTCTCGTAATAAATTATCATCCTCTAAAATTAAACCCATCCCTCTGACAGAACAAGTTATTGGATCCTCAATTACCTTTACTGGAATCTTAGTTGCCTTGGCAATAATTTGATCAAGTCCTGTTAATAAAGCGCCGCCACCGGCTAAAATTAAACCTTTCTGATAAATATCTGCTACTAATTCAGGTGGGGTTATTTCTAAAGTACTTTTTATACCTTCGATAATAGCCGAGACTGAACGCTGTAAGGATTGCTTAATTTGTTCAGAACTAACAATTACTTCTTTTGGCAAACCAGTTAATAAATCTCGACCTCTCATTCTAAGTTCAACTGGTTCTTTAGAATCAAGTAATTTTCCAGCTTGAATTTTCATATCTTCGGCAACCCTTTCGCCAATTAATAAATTAAACTCTGTTCTGGCAAACTGCATAATATCTTGATTAAGTTTATTACCAGCAGTTCTTAAAGATTTCCATGCTACAACTCCAGAAAGAGAAATTACAGCAATCTCCGTAATACCTCCGCCTAAATCAACCACCATATTACCAGAAGGATCCTGAATTGGCATTCTAGCGCCAATTGCTGTAGCAATAACATTCTCCACTAAAAATACATCTCTAGCACCCGCTGAAAGTATCACATCTTCAACCGCCTTTTTTTCTACCTCAGTCACATCAAGTGGCACGCCAATTACTACTCTCGGTCTTGGTGCTAGCCCAAAACTCTCGCTATATAATCGATCAATAAAATACTTAAGCATTTTTTCTGTTACTTCAAAATCAGAAATTATTCCGTCAACCAAAGGCTTTGAAATATTAATATGAGGCGGAGTCTTTCCTAGCATTTTTTGAGCCTCTTCGCCAACAGCTAAAATCTGGTCATTACGATTATTAATGGCCACAATTGAAGATTCACTAACTACAATTCCACGATCTTTTACATAAATTAAAGTATTAGAAGTACCTAAATCTACTCCTACATCACGTGAAAATTTTTTAAATAATCCTTTAAACATTTTAGCTTATTTTAGCAATTTTTTATTAATTTATATTGACAAAATATTAATTATATGTTATTATTCAAAATCACTTTATAGTGATTATTTCAAACAAAAACCAAGACAAAAGGAGAAACAGACAATGGTGACAATTGGAAGGCGAAGCTTTATTAAGGTTCCTGGCGGTAATCTGCGACGAATCCGCACCAAAGTTGGCGGACCCATGGCCGAATTCGGTCATCGAGAGCCCAAGCGCCGTCCGCATGATAGCAGACGTGCCCCCGAAGTAATCGAAGAATTTCCCCAAGCCGCCACCGCCTCTCTTTTGGGTCTCGAGGTCGACCCCAAAACTGCGGGTCAGCCCCTGGTCTTTGCCTCCTTTGAAGGCACCGGCCAAGACTTCCACGGGATCATCATCCCGAAAAACACCAAACCCATTGTGGTCGACGGCAAACAGTTACTTGCCGTAGCCTAGGGATACACAAGACCGGAGAAAAGGTTTAACAACCCTCCGGTCTTTTCTTTTTACCAAAAAACTATTTTTTCAAAATTGTAATCAACTTTTTTAAATCGACTAACTCTGTTTCTTTTTGATCTCGCTTTTTGATTTCTATTTTATTTTTAGTTTTTTTAGAAATTACCAACCGAGTTGGAATACCAATTAAATCTGAATCAGCAAATTTTGCTCCAGTACTTATATCTTCTCGCTCATCAAATAGAACATCTAGGCCTTGATCAAGTAATTTATCATACACCCCCTTAGCTTGTTTTGCAACTTCCTTATCTTCTCCAACTTGAATTAAATGAACATCAAAAGGAGCAATACTCTCTGGCCAAATAATTCCCTTATCATCATGGTAAATCTCCACTACTGATCCCATTACCCTACTAGGGCCAATTCCATAACACCCCATAATCACCGGTTTACGTTTTCCTTTTTCATCTGTATACTCTAATTTAAATGGAGTAGAATATTTAGTTTTTAATTGAAATATATTGCCCACTTCAATTGCTTTACCTTCTTTTATTTCTCCTTTTTTACATTTAGGACAGCTATCACCTTCTTTTATTTCAGCAATTTCTTTATTTTGTGCATAACCACAATTTTTACAATAATAAATTATATCTTCTCCATATTCAGTTAAAACCTGAAATTCATGTGAATATTTAGAAAAACTTCCTCCACTGGCTTCAGTTACTAAAGAATCAAGTCCGCAACGTTTAAAAACTTTTTGATATGCATCAAGCGCCTTTTGATAATAATTTTCTAAATCTTTTTCATTTTCATGAAAGCTATAAAGATCTTTCATTGAAAACTCAATTCCGCGAAGCAACCCAGATTTAGCTCTAGGTTCATTTCTAAACTTATCCTGGATCTGATAAAGATAAACTGGTAAATCTTTATAAGAGTCAATATATTTTTTTACTAAAGGAGTTACAACCTCTTCATGGGTCCAACCTAAGCCAAATTCTTTATTACTACGCCCATTAAACTGAAACATTACTTCTGGACCTGGATCACTCCAGCGTCCGGATTTTTCCCATATTTCCTTTGGGTGCAAGGCTGGCATTAAAATCTCTTGCCCTTCAATTGCATTCATTTCTTCGCGTACAATATCTTTTACCTTATTTAAAACTCGTAATCCTAATGGTAAATAAGTATAAACTCCTGCTGTTAATTTATCAATAAATCCACCACGTGAAAGTAAAACAGCATTAAGACTTACTTCGTCTTTAGGTGCCTCTTTTAAAGTTTTTCCAAAAAGTTTTGATTGAAGCATAAATAATTTTATCTAAATAATTTCGCAAAAAAACCTTTTTTCTCTTCAGGTTTTTGATTTTGGTTATCAATTTGATTTTTAATTAAACCTTCAATGCGTTTCCCTTCTCTTTCCACCACTTCACCTTCGTACTCAGCATTGTGAGCAGAAGATCCAGGATAAGAAGCCTTTTTCTGATCTAAATGAAGATTAAAAAAAGTCTTATTATTTTTATCCTGTTCAATATATATGTGAAATCTAGGATAATAATCTCGAGTCAATCTTTTAGTATAGCTTGCCTTTCCTGTATTAGGATCATTAAATTCTCCATAACCAGATCTACGTAAAAATACTCTTAAATTTTCTTCAAATTCAAAGGGTAAATAAATCCTCATACTACTAACTAAAAAATCCGGCAGAAATTCTAGCAATATCTCTAAAAGTAACTATTAAAACTAAAATCATTAACAAAGCAAAACCTATGTTATGAACCAACGCCTCAACTTTTTGATTTATTGGTTTTCCACGCAAACCTTCAATAATTAAAAATAAAACCCTTCCGCCATCTAATGCTGGAAAAGGTAAAAAATTAATTACTGCAATAATTATTGAAAGGATTGCTGTGAATTGAACAAGATACAAAAAACCTAATTTTACTGCATCACCTACTAAGCCAGCAATTCCAACTGGACCATAAACCTCACCTATTAATTCCTGAGAAACAATTAAATTTTTAATAATCATATAAAATCCAACAAAAATGCTTCCAACCATTTTAAAAGTTTCTCTGATTCCATAAATCGGTGCGACATACCAAGGGTAAGAAACATAACCGGTTCTTATCAACGCTACGCCCAACCCCGCTTTTTCTGTCTTTGAAATTATTTCTGGAATAGCTGTAATATTTAAAATTTCATTCTTTCTTTTAATTTCCAAAGAAACCTCACTGCCCATTTTCTGATCAAAATAAACCTGCAATTCTTCAATAGTATTAAATTTATTTCCATCAACACCAACAATAGTATCAGCTATTTCAAAACCAGCTCGACTAGCAGGTGAATCTTCTAAAACTTCCAAAACTCTAATTTCAATATTTTTTACCACTGCCTGGCTAGACATAATTTCTTCGTCAATTACCTGTGGAGAACCAACGCCTAAAATAATTGTCAATAAAACAATTGCCAATACAATATTCATGAATACACCTGCCGAAATTATCCGAATACGTGTTCCTACACTTTTACTAGCAAAACTATCCGGATCTTGTCTTTCATCACCTTCTTCACCCTTAATCTTTACAAAACCACCTAAAGGAATCCAATTTAAAGACCAGATAGTAGAGCCAACCTCTTTTACTTTCGGACCAACCATTTTTCTTTTACCTTTTTCGTCACGGTAAAAACCAAAGATTCTTGGGGGCAAGCCTAAACCGAATTCATCAACTTTGACACCAGCCCTTCGCGCTGTAACAAAATGACCAGCCTCGTGAACCAAGACCAATAATCCTAAAACAGCAAAAAAAGTTATAATAGTTATAATCATGTTAAATTGTCATTATTTCTTTTTCTTTATTATCAGCTAACACTTTAATCCTATCATTATATTCACGGACTAATTCATCTAATTTTTTTTGTAAATCATATTTATCATCTTCAGTAATCTCGTTGTCTTTTTCTTTTTTATTAATCTCATCCTTTACCTTGTCTCTAATTTGTCGAATACTAATTCTAATTTTTTCTGCTTTCTCGCCAACCGATTTAGTAAGCTCTTTTCTGCTTTCTTCAGTTAATGGAGGAATGGTTAATCTAATTTGAGAACCTTCATTTGTAGGAGAAATTCCAATATTAGCAGCGATAATACTTTTTTCAACTTCTTTAATAATAGTTTTATCCCATGGCTGAATTAAAATTGTTCTAGATTCGGGAACCGAAATTGAAGCCATTTGTTTTAATGGTGTTTTTGCACCATATGCCTCAACTAAAATATTTTCAACCATCACCGGATTCGCCCGGCCAACTCGTAAAGTCTTTAGATCTTCTTCTAAAACACCTAAAGCTTTATCGAATTCTGACTTTTTACTTTCAATGATTTGATCCATAATTATTTGTTATTTAAATTACTTAATCCCATATAAATTACATTCGGATCAGCCGGGTCAACCTTCATAAAAGTTGCAACTGCTCCTGTTGGTAAACGTTTAGTAATCCAGTTTAAACCACCATCAACTGTTTTATAAAAAGTCGATGCAGTGGCATAATAAATTTCATTATTATTTTCCGGATTTATTGCAATAGAAAATATATCTACAGAAGTTGGCGGTGTAATTAGCTGAATTGGTTCCCAATTTAGGCCACCATCAACTGTTTTCAATAGCCCATATTTAGCAACTAAAATTAATGAATTAGAAACTCCTGAATTAAAAATTAAATTTCTGAATTCAAAAGATCCAGAATACTTCTGCAAACCTTCATTCATGTCAGACCAAGTGGCACCACCGTTAGTAGTTTTAAAAATTCCTCTGGCATTGGTTGCTACGTATATAATTCTAGTATCACTAGGATAAATCAAAATTTTAGAAATCTGATCATCAACCCTATGAATCACTCGCCAATTATCACCACCATCAGTACTCTTTAAAATATCGCCAGCAGTATTACCAGCGTAAACTACTAAATTGTCGTAAGCATCAATTGCCAATGCAGTAATTGCCTTATCTGCTCTAGTATCAACATAAATTTCAGACCAAGTTCTACTACAATCTGTAGTTTTTAAAATAGTATTTCCAAATGTAGCATAAATAACGCATTTATTATAAGGATCAACAACAACAGAATTAATCTTACCATTAGGAAAACTATTAACTTTCATCCAGCTGTCTCCTCCATCATAACTATAAAGTAATCCATCTGCTTCCGAGGCTAAATAGACTGCCTTATCATCTTGAGGGTCAAAGGTTAAATTAATAACATTTAAACTACCAATACTAGCAACACCACCAGAATGCAAAAATACATTTCTTTCAACCCAGGTATTACCTTTATCAAAAGATTTAAAAACTCCAGCCACTGCTGAAGGCTGAGAATTTCCTAATTTAATTAAGCAACCACTTAAAAATACAGTGGTTAAAATTAGTGCAAATAATAATTTCTTCATAAAATTATTTTAAAAATTTAAAACTAAATTCTCTAAAACTAATCTTGGGTTAACGTTTGAGTCAATATATTTTTTTGATATATTAACTTCTTTCATTAATCTTGATAATTCTTGTCTACTATATTTATCAGCAATGCTACTTAAACTTTTTAATAAATTTTGGCTACTAACTAAATTATCAGCCTTAATTTTTATAAAAAATAAATCTCTAATTATTCTATTCCAGATATTAAATACTTCTTTTATCTTTCCTGGATTATTAAATTCTACAAAATCATTCAATAGTTTAAATCTACTATTAATGTCACTTTCAGCCAAAGACATAAAATTCTTTATCTGTTGTAAAAAATCTTCATATACCTCCTGATTAGTTAAATAACTCAAGGCTATTCCTGGCCGGCCAAAACTAACTGAACTTAACTGCTTTGCTTTTTTTAACTCAGATCCTTGAGACTTTAAAAATTCAATAATCTCCTTATTATTAACGGGTAAGAACCTTAATACCTGGCAACGTGAAATAATAGTCTGAGGCAAATAATTCAAATTACTAGTCAATAAAATAATAACAGTTTTTTTAGTTGGCTCTTCTAAGGTTTTAAGTAACGAGTTAGCTGCTTCTTTGTTTAAAGTTTCTGCTTCTTCAATTACAGCAATTTTATAAGAATTTAAAAATGAATGAAGCCCTAGTTTTCCTTGTAATTCGCGAATCTGCTCAATACTTATATTCTTTTTTAGCTTATCTTTTTTTTCATCCTTTTGACGAGTTAGCCAATAAATATCTGGATGAATATTATTATTAACCTGCTGGCAAGTTTTACACTGAGCACAAGGAATCTGATTTTCTTTTTTTGCGTTATTTTCACAAAGCAATGATCTAACAAAATATTGAGCTACCATTTTTTTACCCAAACCATTTGGGCCTGTAAATAAATAAGCTTGTGAAACCTTATTGGTTTCAATATTTTTTTGTAAATAACTAACAATATTAGAGTGACCAGCAATAGGCCACTTAAATTGACAATTTTGCTTATTTTCCATGGTTATATTTTAGCATAATTTGAACTTTTGGCAAGCCTAAATTATACCATAAAATAATAAAAAAATCTACCAAAAAACCATAGAAATAAATCTATGATTTTTTTATTTAAAAATTAATCCCAAAGTTTTTTTGCTTCTTGCCAAACTTCCGGATGACCTTGCTTTTTTAACCAATACCAATACTCTGCTCCCCATAAATTTACTTCATTAAACCCCGCCTTTTTAACATATTCTATATTTTCTTTAAAACGCTCTAAAGTAAAAGATTTTTGCTGTTCTTCTAAAGTCAATTCTACCATTCGTTGATCTAAAGTCCAGGGTTCCATTTGTAATTCGGTTACAATAACTTTTTCTAAATTCTTATGAAAAAATTTAGTAATATTCGCTTTAAATCTATAAATTGCAGGAGGGGCAAAAAAATAATCCCAGAAACCAAAATATTTATTCCAAACAATCCTGTACATTGTTGTTCCTAAAATATCAGCAACACTTCCAGCTCTCTGCCAATCACCAAGTTCACCACTATCAGTAATGACAATTGGGCGTGAATCAAGTGATTTAACTAAATTAATTTCTTGTTTTAAAAATTTTTTAGATGGTTTAGGACACCTTCCAAACCAGGCAAATAATGGTTCGTTTTCTACCTGCCAATATTTAATAATCGAATTTTCTTTATAACGCTCAACAACTTTTTCAATATATACTAACTGCTGTTGTTTAACTGCTAAATCAGCCAAATTATTAATCCAAGCTGGATCATGGCACTCAGGCCAACGCGGTGCCCGCCGGCCAATTACTAAAATTACATCAATCCCTGAATTTTCTGCCTGTTCAATCTGCCAATCCATATCAACAAAATCAAACTCATCTTGATTCTGTTCAACCTGATCCCAATAAGCAATTAATCTTATTTCATCTGTCTTTAAATCATTTAATATTGCCAAATAAGTTTCACGCCAATCAAGTTCTAAATCTTCTGCATATTTATTGCTAAAAGTAACTCCAAAATTAATTTCTTTATCTTTTCCAAAATCAAGAGTGAATAAAAAAAGCCAAAATACTAAGATTAAGGCAATTATTCCAACAAATATAATTAAATTTTTAACTTTTTTTCCACCTCTCAACATACCTATATTATACTAAAAAAATAAGTATAAATAAAGACCGCTTATGTAAACGATCTAGATATAGCCATCGATACTAAAAAACTACTTAATGGCTAAAATACTTCGCTTGTAAGACTCTAGATTCTCCAAAGCAATTCCAGTACCTTTAGCAACACAAAACAAAGCTTCATCAGCTGTATAAGCAGGCACTCCAGTTGCTTGAGTAATCAACTGATCAATATTTCTTAATAAACTAGAACCACCAGACATAATAATCCCCTTATCAATTACATCTGCTGAAAGCTCTGGTGGGGTTTTATGCAAAACATCTTTTACTGCCTGAATAATCCCTTCTAATTCTACTTGAATGGCATCAGTAATATCGTCAGAACTTACCGTAATTGTCTTAGGCAAACCAGTAACTACGTCGCGCCCTCTCACTTCTTCAGTTAAACGGTCTTCCAAATACATTGCTGATCCAATATCTATCTTAATTCTCTCTGCAGTTCTTTCACCAATTGCTAAATTATATTTTCTTCTAATATACTCAGCAATTGCACTGTCAAATCTATTTCCACCGATCCTAACAGAAGTAGAAGCAACAATTCCACCCAAAGAAATTACAGCCATTTCAGAAGTTCCACCACCAATATCAATAATCATATGACCAGAAGGTGAACCAATTGGAATATCCGCACCAATAGCAGCTACAATTGGCTCTTTAATAATATAAGCAGCTTTAGCTCCAGCGGCAATAGTAGCATCGATTACTGCTCGACGTTCTGTTGAAGTAATCCCTGCTGGTACAGCAACCATTACTTCTGGACGAAAAAGCCTAACACCACCCAAAGCCTTATTAACAAAATAGCGAAGCATTGCTGCTGTCGTCTTATAATCAGCAATTACTCCGTCTTTCATCGGCCGAACGGCAATAATAGTATCAGGTGTTCGTCCAAGCATTTCTTTTGCCTCTGCCCCTACAGCTAAGATTTTTTTATCAAGAACCGAAACAGCTACCACTGAAGGTTCATTAATAACAATTCCCCGCTTGGGTACATATACTAAAGAATTAGTTGTCCCTAGGTCAATACCTATCTTTTTAATTAGCATGAAACTCTATTTAAGTTACTTAAGTTTAGTAAAAATTAGGCTTTTTGTCCAGATCCTCTTTCTGGTAATTTTACTCCTAAATATTTAGCAAAATATTTAATCCCAGATGCAATATGAATACGGCCGCCTTTACTTAAAATTCCCAAAACACCATTGCGCTCCGCTGAAAGGCGTTGATGGTAGTGAACCATTTCAACTTTTGCAAAATAAATTATTTTAAAACCAGCCTGCCAAACCCGACGACACAAATCTAAATCTTCAAAATACATAAAAAACCTTTCATCAAATAATCCAACTTTATCCATCACTGATTTTCTTATTAAAAGGCAAGCACCAAAAAGCCAATCAACTTCAATTTTTTCTTCATGATCAAAATCTTTCATTAAATAATCAATAAGTGGCTTTTTGGCAAATAATAATTTTCCTAAAAAAGTTCTTCTATAAAGCGGGGTCACCAAACTAGGAAAACGCCGACAAGAATATTGAACGCTACCATCAGGATTAATTAAACGAGGACCGATAATTCCTACTTGTTGATTTTCCTGCATAAAGTTAACCATTTTCTCAAGTGCTCCAGGAACAACTGCAATATCAGGATTTAAAATCATAACATACTCCCCTTTTACCTGCTTGATTCCTAAATTATTACCCACTGCAAAACCATCATTGCTTTTTGATTGTATTGTTTCTATTGGTGGAATTTCTAATTTATTAATAATAGGAAGTTCTGGTTGTATTTCATTATTTTTTAAATTATCCTTAAAAATATTTTTTACCATCTCAAGACAATTATCATCTGAATTATTATCAACCACAATAATTTCATAATCTAAATTAGGCTGAGTTGTAACAATGCCTTTTATACACTGCTTAACTAAACCCTTCTGCTTATAATTCAAAATTATAATTGATAAATCCATATTTTTACTTAAACCACTTTCTGATTTCTGATGGACTCACTTTTTTATGAGCCATAATTACTCTTCGTTTAATAAAAATTGATGGCAAAAGTCTAAAAATTCCGATAATATTTCTATATTGAAATGGCTCA
>Ga0272443_10000393_pt1 | contig 83148 bp, 127 predicted proteins | sample SSMAcet12_FD_193581 | JGI IMG/M metagenome (GOLD analysis project Ga0272443, IMG submission 193581) | Marine sediment archaeal communities from Little Sippewissett salt marsh, Falmouth, MA, United States - SSM-Acet-12 | ecosystem: Environmental > Aquatic > Marine > Wetlands > Sediment ...
TTTAATACTGGAACGGAATTGTCATCACATACAGGTACTCCTTGTATTGGTGATAGTGATGGTGATGGTTGGGACGAATTACAAGTGACTGGTAACTTTGATGGTAGAATACAAGATATGATGTATTGGGGAGATGAAAGTCCTTTATTAACAGGTTCAGATTTTGAGGATATATACAATGCAGGGATAACATCTGGTATTCCTTGGATAGAATGGTCAGATGCAAGTAATCCTGATTTAAGTAGTCCCTGGAGTTGGAATTTTAATTTTCCTAATGGAACTGGCTATTATCAGTTTTACAGTATAGCTAAAAGTGCAATAGAAACAGAAATAGCTCCAAGTGAACCAGATGCAGTATGTAATTATACATCTAGTTCAGGAGAAGTTGAATATACAAATCAAGTAAGAACAAATGGAGAGGATTACTTCGTATGGCTAGGAGCAAATAATACATTAGAAGAAGTAGCTGAAAATATAACATCATCTGGATATGCTGATTGGAGTAATAATGACAATGTATCTGTATTAGGTGATGATGGACATTGGATTAATCATACTTCAGGAGATGATGAAGGAAGTACTGTAGTAAGTACATTTGATGTAATCAGAAGTGTATTAATGGATGATACAGGAACACTAACTATAACAATGACAGAAAGTAGTGACTATTCAGGTAACTATGAGAATCGTACATTTGTATTATCATATGTAGGAAATGGTTATAATTATACTGCATTTAGTAATGGAGATGGCAGTACTCTTGGACAAGAAGCTGATGATATGAGTCTAGATAATGGTGAGAGAATAGCTATTTGGAATCAAACAACATATATATTTGTTCCTCATTTTCAAGGAACACCAATTAATTCTGGAAAGTCATTAGATTTATGGTCAATATGTGTAACTAAAATATCAGAAGATAGGACTTGGAATCATGCCACTTGAACATAGCTATTACGTATATGGTAGATTACAAAAGGATGATGTTGATATAACATCAAAATGGGTATACGCAGAAGATGTAGGAACCACATCAGGTCAGACAGATGATTCTGGATATTATTACATTGACTTAAAGGATATATCAAATAATGGTAATACTCAATATATATCTTTCACTGAAGATGATTATACATGGAAAAAGGATTTTGTATTGGACATTTCTCAACTTGATAAAGAGATAAATTTCTACACATATCCAGAAGTTACAAAACCTTATTACACTGATTTATTATTAGAGAAAATTAAATATGATTCAAATCTATTCGATTTATATCTACAATCAGATATTAATCTTAGGTACTTTCTAGATACTATAATAGAATCAACATTGTATACAAAACACAATTTGGACGCTTTACTTTCATCTACAATAAGTGTAGATTATATAATAAAAACTCTATTAAGAAGTGGAGATTCTGAAATAGATATTAATACTGATTCTATATTAATATTATTAGGAAAAACTAATGATATAACTATAGATTCACTACTAAAATCAGATAAGTTATTAAATGTAAATTTAGATACCTTACTAAATAAATTAAAAGAAAAAAATATAAATATAGACATGATACTAAATAAATTATTAAAAGAAAATATAAATATAGATACTTTTCTATCTAGTTTAAAAACTTATAGTTATCTATTTGACACTATATCTGAAAAAATAGATAAAAAACAATATCTCCACGATATAATTATAGAATCAATTAAATCAAAATCAAATACTATTGACACTCTATCAGAGAAATTAAAAGTACAAAAATCTTACTTAATAGATATGTTATCAGAAAAAGTTGATATTTCTGAATTCAATATAGACTTATATCTTCAAAAGCCACTATATGTTAGTAATTTAGTAGATATCCTACTAGAGAAAATTAATATATCTAATCTATTAATGGATACATATTTACAAAAAAATATTGAATCTAAAATAAATATAACTACATATCTAAAAAGTTTAGATATTAGTAAAGATATTCTAATAGATACACTTATAGAACTTATAACATCAAGTAAAATGAATTTTAATACTTTACTTAAAGAAGATAATATAAGAAGGGATTTTATAATAGACAGTCTTTTAGAATACTTAAATATATCAACTGATATGATAATAGATTCCATAATATCAAGATTAGAATCTAAAGACATAAAATTAGATTTAATGTTATCTAAAGATAAATCTTCTAATCTATTATTTGATAGTTATATTGGAACAACTTATTTCCAAAGTAATTATCTTTTAGATATTATATTAAACAAATTAACAAAAAAAATATTTAATATAAATGTGAGTTTAACTACATCCAAATCAAGTGAGTCTTATAAAATAAGAGCTGACTTATTTAAATTTAAATGGATAAATTATGCAAGACCCATACACACAAGTATGTTTAATTTTAGTAATAATTATGTAGCCCCTTAAATAATATAGGAATAATATGACTTTAGAATCCTTTGAAAGAGAGAATACAATCAAAACAGAAATAGATTTCAAGATGAGTAATGTTCTAACTGATCCTTCAGGTAATAAAGCATTTGTTGATATAATAAAACCTGATGGCACTTACTTTGTACAAGATGCATCTACTACTAGAGATGGAACTGGTGAGTACTCATATTATTTTACACCAGCTTCAACAGATCCTCTAGGTGTATGGATAATAATATGGCATGGATATCATAACATTGGTGGAGCATACGGTTATAAGAAGCTTGTACAAAGAGATGCAATTGAAATCAAAGATGTAGAACAATAAATAATATAAGATAAAAATGGCAGATAGTAGTTTAGGAACCCTTTCGGTTTATTTGAAAGCAGACATTTCTCATATAAAAAATAACTTAAGTGAAGCAATAAAAGAAGTTAATAAGTTTGCATCTAGTTTAGAGAAGATACAAAAAACAACTAAAAAATCATTTAAAATAGATATAAAATTACCTAAAAATATATCTAAGAATTTATCTGATGCAGTAAAACCTGCTTGTCAATTAGCTGATTGTTTAGAAAGGGCTCAAAAAGCAGCGTTATCCCTAAAAAATCTAGGATTAAATATAGGTAAAAGTCTAGTTAAGGGTACTAAAGATTTAGGTAAAAATATACAAACTGGATTAGAGAAAGGAGTAGGTCCAAAACCTCCAATTCCAAAGGGATGGGATAATGAATATCAAGCTTGGGCTACTAAAACAGCTGAAGAAACTAGAGCTAAAATGGGTATTCCCAAAGTAGCTCTTGGTACTGATGAGAAATATAGAGCTAAAGAAAGTATACCAAAAGGTTATATGGGAGCTCTTAAAGATTATAAAGCTGGGCAAATTATACCAACGAATTTAGGTAAAGATATTCAATCTGAAATGAATAAAGTGATGCAACCAATATTAGCAAAAGGTCCTGATACTCTATATAAAACAATGGATGGAAAAGTAACTGATGTATTAACAAGAAATATGGATGTTGCTAAACAATATTCAGCTCAAATTCAACAAACTTTTGATGGAGCTAAAACATCTATAGGAAGATTTGGTCAATATTTCCAAACTAAACTTACTGGTATTACTGATGGATATGTGCAAGCAAAGAATGAATTAGGTAAACCTATTGCATTTGTCGGTCCTAAACCTCAAGTAATGGCTGAATACGATGCTTGGAAAAATAAGATGATGAAACTTGGATACTCATCTAGCCAATTAACAAATAAACAACAAGATTTAGCTAGCGGAATGCTTAAAGTTACTCCTCAAATTAAAGGCTCAACTGAGCAAATAGGAAAATCATTCCAAACTATGTCCAAACAAGGTATATCTGGAATGTTCTCTTTACAATCAATGTTACAAAAAATAACTCATTACATTACATTTAGTATCGGTGTTCAAATGGTTATGGCTGTTCGTAGGGGATTTGAACAACTAATAGAAAATTTCAAAGAATTTGAAAGAGCTGCCACTAATGCAGCAACTATCTCTGGATATCTTGGAGGAGCATTTGAAGATGTTAGAGATAAAATAATGGAAGTTAGCAAAGAATTAGGAAGAAACACAGTATTTAGTGCATTGGATGTATCTAAAGCTTATTATAATCTAGCAAGTGCTGGATATGATGTAGCTAGTATGACATCTAAAGATTTATTACCGTTATTAAATTATGCAGCCGCAACTCAATCTACATTAGAAGAATCTACTTATTCAGTATCAACTGCATTAAAAGCATTCAATATGGACTTTGAAGAAGCTACTAGAGTAGTAGACACATTCACAGCTGCAATTACAAACTCATTTATGACTTTCCAAAAAATGAGAGAAGCTATGAAATATGTTGGTCCAATAGCTGGAGCATTAGGATTAGAATTAGAAGAAACAGTATCGGCTTTGGTAGCATTAGTTGATAGGGGGATGGAAGGTTCACAAGCTGGGCAACGTTTAAATATGATATTTACTAAACTTCTTAAACCTACAGAAAAAACTGAAAAAATGCTAGCTGGTTTAGGATTAACTATGGATGATTTAAATCCAGAAGTATATACATTAACTGAAATTTTATATAAACTTAAAGCTGCAGGATTTGGTGCAGCAGAAGCCGCCACAATGTTTAGAGCAAGAACTGCAGCTTCAGCTACTGTACTAGTTGAGGCAGTAGATTCTATAGATAGATATAATCAGATGCTTATAACATCAAAGGGAATAACTGAATCTGTAGCTCAAGAACAACAAAATACATTATGGGGTTCATTCCAATTAATGAATAATGCTTTACAAGAAGCTGGATTAAGAATAGGAGAAACACTAGCTCCGGCTCTAGCTTCTTTAGCGGATACTATCGCTAATAGAATAGCTCCATATGTAGCTGATTTAGTTAAAACATTTATTAAGTTTTTACCTGTAATAATGAATATAGTAAAAGCATTTATAGTTTATAAATCTATTATGTTCGTACTCACTAAAGCATATGCTATTGCTATAGCAGTAACAAAAGCTTGGGTATTTATACAATCTTTAGCTAATAAAGGTATAAGAGGAGGTACAATTGCATTAATTCAACATATTCTAGTAAAGAAAGGACTCACCCTTGCTACAATAACAGCTACAGGGGCGGTTAAAGCTTTTGCAATAGCTATGGCTTTAGCAACTGCAGGTATTAGTATTATAGTAGGACTATTATCTACTACAGCTTTCGGTTTTATGGATACAGCTGTAGCATCTAACGAAGCAACCACATCTCTTGGAAAATTTGCTGAAGCTATTGATATACCCATAGATAAATTAGTAGCGGATATTGGAGAAATAAATGCAGTAGTATATGAATCTTCTAGATCTATGGATCATCTGTCAGATATAATGAATGAATTTGGTATGGATATTCCTTTAGATATGAAGATTGCTGATTTTGGTGATAGCATACTTAAAGGAATTAGTGATATACCTCTTGTTGGTACTATATTTGATAATCTTTGGGTAGGTAAGCAATTATCATCATTAAGTGATAGTCTTCAGAGTCAAATGAGGCAAAGAATGATAGATTTGATTGGAATTACTCAAGAAGAGAATGATGTACTCATAGAATCTGGAAATTTAATAAAAAGAGTATCAAGTGAATTGGTTGGATACAATAATTCAATAATTGAAGTAAAGAATGCTTTAAAAGAAGAAATAGAATCTGAAGAGAATCTAGAAAAAATTAGAGAGAAAATGACTGATTCTGAAAAGAGTAATATACAAGAATTGATAGATGCTGAAGATAGATATGTTAAAGCAAAGGAAAATAGAAGAAAGGTTGAAGCTAATTTATTAGGCTCTACCAGAACATTATTAACAGAAATAAGAAGTCATTCAACAGCAATGGATAAAGGAATTGGTTATCTAGAGGATTGGTCTGAAGCAACTATTAAATTAGAATCCAAAAACGAGGATTTAAGAGAATCTCTTATTAATGAATCTAAAGCTGCAAGAGATTTAGCTAATGCCATAGCTGAATTTGGTACAAATTCAGAAGAAGCTATAGATGCAGAGATAGATCTTAGAAAGGAATCTGAAGATAGAGCGTCATTGCAAACTGAAATATCAGAATTGGAAGATGAGGCAAATAAAGCAATAGAAAAGAGAAATCATTTAATAGAGCATGGCATAGAAGTTGAAGGAACATATGCAAAATTAAGAAGTATGGGTATTAGTGAAGAAACTATAAGAGCTGAGTTTAGAGCAACTGAAGCTTTTGATAAATTTAAAGATAGTGAGGATGATACCATAAAGATGAATAAAGCATTAACTGAAACTGAAGAAGCTCTTTATGATATAAGTCAAAGATTAGTAGAAGCTAGAAATGCTGAAACTAAAGCTTTAACTTCTGAAGCTATATTAAAAGCTAAAATACAAGCACTTGATACTGTAAGAGAAGACTTAGTTAAGTTAACAAATGAAAAATTAAAATTATATCTAGAGACTCAATCAAAAATATATAACATAGAAGAAAAATTATATAAACTCAGAGAAGGTGAAAAGGATCAATTCGATGAATTATTCCAAAAATTAGCAGAAGAAGGTTTGGTTAATAAAGAAACTATAGAGTTATATAAGGAAATGATGAAATCTGAAGGTGGAGTTCTAAAATTAAACAACTCTCTTATGGGTGTATTTGGTGAATTAAGTGATACCCAGAGAGATTATGCTGAAAATTTAATTAACACTACTGAAGGTACAGATGAATATTACAAAGCATTAGGAGTCTTAGAAGGTGCAGGATTAACTCAAGAACAAATAGATATTATAGTTGCCTATAACAGAGCTGAAGATGAACTTACAGATTCTGTAAAGAATTTTGGAGACACTATAGGACCTGTTATGGACGATTTAATTGATGCAGGTGTAGTATCTCCTGAAGTTGCGTCAGCTTGGGGTGATATCGCTGATAATGCTCTTGAAGTTGCTAAAGCTAATATAGATTTGGCTTTAGCTGAAACTAAAGTTAATGATACTATGACAGGATTGATAGGAAATACATCAAGATTAGCAAAAGCTTTAATGGATGAACCTGGAGAAGACTTTGTAGATATCCTAGATGAACTAATAGAAAAGATGGATTTAACTGGAGAAATAGCAGGCTCAGATGCTGAACAATTGGACATATTAAATAAATTCTATGGAAAGACTTATTCTACTATAGATGAATTTAATGAAGAGCAAATAATAACCGCTCTAACTATGATAAAAGTTGCTCAGGCATCTAAATTATGGGAAGATGGTATGAGTGGTGCTAATCTAGCTACAGAAATGCATATAGGCTCTTTACAAGCTATGCAGAATGAAGCTGAAGCTACTTGGGAATCTGAAGAGAGTATGATTGAATTATCAAGACAATTAACTGAAGCTACAAATGAAGTTAGTGGTGCTGTCAATGAATTAACAAAAATATTAAGAGAATTTACAAGAATAGCATTAGGAGAAAATGTTTTAGAAATTGCATTAGAATTTGATTTTGCAGAGAACTTCGAACAGAATTATGAAGATTTTATGGATATGTTCAAAAATATTGGTGAAGAAAGTGCAGATTTAACCACCGAAATAATGAAAGGTTGGGATAAACTAGATTGGGAAAAATGGACAGAGAAAGCTCCTGAAACTGATTTTGGAAAACAATTAATAGAAGATTTAAATAGAGTAGCTCCAGGATTTGATTTTTCTAAAATCTATGGAGGAAAGACTAAGAAAGAATTTGAAGATGAAATAGGAGAATTTGCTAAAGTGATAAATGAATTGTTACAAGATTACGAAGCTACAGCAATTATAAGAACTAAATGGGATGATATAGGTATAGAATCTTTTATAAATACTAAACTTATACCTAATTTAGATAAAGTTAAAAGTTATATAACTCAAACCCAACCAGAAATAGAAATAAATGATAAGTGGGGAACGTATGATGATATAGATAGTTGGATGAATAGTTTAGTTGCATCTGAATTAGTTGATTTCCAAAATTATTTAGAATCTAATGGTGTTAGTGTTCCTACTGGAATGAAAGATGAATTCTCATTAGCTATTATCAGTGCTAAAAATAAATTACAAACTGATTTAGATGCTAATAAATTAGTAATACCAGTTGGATATAAAGAAGATTTAACTGAATTAATTAAGATAGATTGGGATAAAGTTATTAGTGAGATGACTCCAGTGGATTTAGAGAAATTACTTTTAGGAGAAATGGATTTATCTAGATTTAAATTACCAGAGCAATTTAATGAGGAGATGATGTTAAGATTTAAGATACAATCTGGTAATGTTACTGCAGAAGATATAGAGACATTTGTATCTAAATTCTCTGAAATTACACAATCAGGATTAGAACAACAACTTGGAGCTATTAATTCTAATTTTATAATAAAGACTATAGATGGTGAAACTGAAAGTGAAAGTATAAGGGGATATATAAAACTTCTTAATAGTGTTAAAGATAAAAGTATAGAGATAAAAACTGTAGATAATGGAATGGAGAATATAAAGAATAATTACTATGATCCTATCAAGAGTAAAACTATAACTATAAAAGCTATTTGGCAAACCGCTAAAGCAGTAGCAGGATTTAGCATCCCTGGATTACAAAAAGGTTTAACAAAAACTAAAGGTCCCCAATTCTCTTTAATAGGAGAAGCTGGTCCAGAAGCTGTAGTACCATTAGCTGGAGCTAATAAAAAGTATGGTAAAGAAATATTAAAATCAATAATACCTAAGTATTTCCCAGATTTATCAATTCCATTTCAATACTCAATTAATGAAGGAATACCAGGTTTACAGACTGGAGGTATTATAGGAGATACAGTAAGAAATATAAATCAAAGACTAATTGGATATGAAGAACCTATGATAGATGATAAAGATATGATTATAAGACAAAGTATATCTGATGCCAAAGTACCAGAAATTGAATCTCAAATAAGTAAGATAAGTCAAATTTTAGAACCAATGGAATTACAAATAGATATACCGTCTCTTGTACAATCAATTAAACAAAATATTATATATGGCAGTATTAAATCAGTAGAAGATTTAGTACAAACAATTGTACCTAATCTAATTGATTTAGAAAATAATCCAATAGAGAATCAAACTCAATTGATTAGACAAGAACTAAAACCAGTAAAGATACCACCAATAGATAAATATATAGAACAGATAATAAATCAAGTACCCGAGTATCAATATGGTGCAATCATAGAAAAGGTATCAAAATCTAATATAGAAGAACCTGATGAAAAAATACAATTAATAAAACAAGAATTATTTGATACGCCATTACCTATAATAGATTCGGTTAATAGAAAAATAAATACTATATTATCTGAATCTAATATTCCAATTCCTGATTATTTAGAAAGTACAATTAAAAGAAAAATAATTGATAAAGAAATATCCTCTCCGTCAGATTTAACTCAATTTGTAGGAGCTAATATAGAGAATATAGATGTACCTGATTTAGAAGATAAAAAGGTAAATATATTTCAACAATTGCAAGATATAGAAGTGCCTAATATAGAGGGAGAAATCCAATATATAATGAATAGTATACCACAATATCAGTATGGTACCATTATACAAAAAGTATCAAGTGCAAATATAAAAGATCCAGAAGAAAAAGAACAAATGATAAAACAAGAACTAATTAATACACCATTACCAATGATTAACTCAGTTTATAGAGATATTAAAGATATATATAATGCAGAAGATATGAATGTACCAGATGACTTAGAGCAAATAGTTAAACAAAGAATAATAGATGGAGCTATAAGTACTCCTGATGATTTAATACAATACATAAGGACTCAATTAGATACATTAGAAGTGCCAGATATTGAAGATAAGAAGATGAATATATCTCAAAAACTAGAATCGGTAGATATCCCAGACATAAGAAGGGAAGTTCAGTATATAATGAATAGTATACCTAATTATGAATATGGAACTATAATTGAAAAGTTATCTAAATCTGGTATAGTAGATCCAGAAGATCAAATACAATTTATTAGACAACAAATGATAGATACTTCAATACCACAAATAGACGCAGTGAATAGAGAGGTTAATACAATACTATCTCAATCAGATATCCCAATACCACCATATTTAGAATCTATAGTAAAACAAAGTATAATAAATAAAGAGATATCTACACCAAATGATTTAACGCAACTATTAAAGACTCAACTAGTTGATGTAGATATTCCTGATGTTAGTGATCAAGAATCAAATATAATACAAAAGGTAAAAGAAATAGACATTCCAGATATAGATAGAGAAATTAAATACATAGTAGATAGTATACCAAGATATCAATATGGTGCAATAATAGAGAAGATATCAAGTTCTGATATACAAAAACCTGAAGATAAAATTCAACTAATAAAACAAGATATGATAAATGCACCTATTCCTCTAATAGAATCTGTAAATAGAAAGATAAAAAATATATTCTCTAATGAGGAAATACCAATTCCAAGTGATTTAGAAAGTATAATAAATCAAAAGATAATAAGTGAAGAAATAGTTTCTCCAGAACAACTAACCCAATATATAGAATCAAGGCTTATTAATCTTGATATTCCTAATATTGATGATAAGAGAATAAATATATCACAGAAATTAGAAGATATTGATATTCCTGATATTAGCCGAGAGATTAAATATATTATGAATAGTGTTCCTAATTATCAATATGGATCTATTATAGAAAAGGTTTCTAAAGCTAATTTAGAAATCCCTGAAGAAAGAGTATCTTTAATTAGACAAGAATTATCTAAAACTACTTTACCTAAAATTAAACCCATAATAAGTAATATAAAGAGTTTATTTTCCGATATTAATATACCAGAAATACCTAATCTAGAGCAAGTTATAAACCAAGACATAATAGAAAAATCAATAAGTAAACCAACTGATTTAATACAATACATAATACAAAATCTTAGAGAAATAGATATTCCAGATTTAGATGATAAAGAACAAGTGATAGAACAAAGATTAGGTAGTGTAAACATTCCAAATATTGATAGGGAAATTAACTATATATTAAATGAGATACCAAAATTCAAAAGAGGAGTTACTGAAACTAGAGGACCAGTTAACGCCATAATAGGAGAAGCTGGAGCTGAAGCTGTGGTTCCATTGGAGGGAACGAATAGAAAATATGGAAAGTCTATATTACAAAAAATAATTCCTAAATACTTCCCAGATGTTTCTCTTATGCAAACTGGAGGTATAATAGGAGAATCTTCAAATAAAGATATAGAAAAAGCTAAATTAGATGAATCTACAATTTCAAAGGATATATTATCTATAATAAAAGGTTTTTCAGAAAATAATAAATCTCAATTAGCTAAGATTATAAATGAGCTAACTATAAATCAGGAAGATTTAGAAATAGATTCTGATGAATTTAATGAAAGAGTTAAAGAAGGAACTCTCACATTCAAAGCTATAATACTAAACATAGGACAATATCTCCATGCAATTATTTCTGATAGTGCAAGAGTACTATCTAATTCAACGACAGATATGGATACTCCTCTAGTAAATTTTATAAACAAATTACAATCATTAATTGATACTATACCAAATAAATCATCCCAATTTAAAGACGATATATTAGATGCATCTAATGGTTTCAATCAGTCTATATCCTCTGCTTATACAGATTTTTCAACTACAATAATAACATCTACTTCTTTAGCTTCAAATATAATAAAGGGAGCAGCAACATCATTTAAAAGTACAATCGATAAAATATCCCCTATAGAAATAAATGTAAATATTCCAAAATCTGCAAGAGGGGGTATTATGGGCTTACAAAAAGGAATCCAAGAGACAAGAGGTCCTCAATTATCACTTATAGGAGAGGAAGGTCCAGAAGCAGTGGTTCCATTATCAGGAAGAAATAAGAAATTTGGTGAAGATATATTAAATTATATAGTTCCTAAATATTATCCAGATTTATTTACTGATTTTAAATCTAGGTATGAAATGTCAGCTCCAGTTGGAGGTGGTGGAGGAGATACCTACGAAGATATATTTAACTTAATGGGACCAGTTAGTGTATATTCTCAAGATCCTGTAGATTTTATGGAAAAACTTAAGATGAGATATAGAATGAGTCCAGGTAGAAGATAATTATGACAACTTTTGATATATATTTTAATAAAGGAGAAGCAAATGAAATTCAATACACTGAAGGAGATAATGTCTCCTTAATAGAAATAAATAATTCTGATCAAGAGTATTATCAATCTGGTAGAGTAATTTTTTATAATGTACCATCAGCACAAACTATCGGGGATACAGTTGATATATATATAAATGAGGATTTAGAATTTAGTGGTTATATATCTGGAAGAAATAGATTATCTAAAGGTGTTATTCAAGACACTTATAATCTAGTAGGCAAAACTTACGATTTATGGAGATATCATACTAATTCTGATACTACTTACACAGGAAAAACCTCTACTTATATAGCCTCTTCTTTAGTTGGTGAATTTTGCTCTATAAGTGTAGATGATGGAATTTATTTAAATTCAGGAGCTAATATAACAAACGATATAGAGTTTAATAACGAAATTATAGGAGATGCTCTAATAAGATTATCTAAATTAGATGGTTATAGATTTTATGTAGATAACAACAATGTTTTTCATTATGAGCCTTATTCAGATTCTAATAATATTATAGAAGTGAAAGAAGATGATATTTTAGATATGCAACCTATAGAAGAATCTGATAGTGATATAGTTAATGATGTATTAGTAGTAGGAGGAAGTGATTATTCTTTAGTTGATTCTCAAACATCTCATCCTCATTCTGAACCTCTACCTGATGGAAGGTATGTAGCTCAAAGATTTTTAGCTCAAGATAATAGATTATCAGCTATTAAGTTATACCTAAATAGAACTCTAGATCCTCATCAACCTACTAATCCATTATTATTTGAGATATGGAATAATACTGAAAAGACATTATTTACAGATACATTTGATAATTGGAATTATCTTCATTCTGGAACTTTATCTTTACCTTTAGGTAGTTCATATAATATGCAGATATCCGGTGGGTATCTATGTCTAGCTCATGATGGTTCTAATTACAAAACATCTGGACAAATACTATCTTATTGTTATTCAGGACAATATGCTAATGAAGTTGAAGGGTATGATTGTCAATACATTAATTTAGATATATCTGATGTAACTTCATCTAATAGAATATATACATCTGGATCTAATAATAGTGGAAATACATGGTTTTCTTTAACTGATAATAATTGGATAAATTTAGGAGATGAAAATTATGCTCCAATAATTAAATATAAATTCTCTTCTAATGGAGATTATACTCCTAAGATAGGAACAGCTACACTAAAAATATCTGATGCATCAGCTGGATTTGAACAAACGGTATTTACTGATAATTTTACTAATCTTACGTATATATCTTCAGAATCTCTAGTTAATATGAAACTATCAGAAAGTTGGTATGACAAAATATTCACTTCAGATGATAATGCTATAGGTCTTAGTGGTATGAAACAGGAAGAGGTTCCAAATGATTTTACTAGTGGAGCAAAAGATGATGGTAGAGAAGCATTTACTAGTTGGAAGGATAAAAAGAATGCTTGGGATAATAATGCCAATACTCTAGCTAATGCATATGGAATTAGTCACCCCTCAGATTGGTGGGCTTGGGTGACTCGTGAAAGTAATAGAAATGTGGTTGGATTTCTTATAGTATATGGACTTGCTGGAGATACTACAATGGATGATTTCACTGTACAGTTTTCATCTACTGCTTATGATTGGAGAGAAGTATTTAAACGTACTACAGGTGGTTGGTGTAATGATCTATATGGTGTAGAACCAGAAATCTATGATTGGTATGGATGTGATAATGGTAATTTCTATTATAGTGGAATAAGAGGAGTTAGGTATTATTGGAATGAAGTGGTTAATAATGGAGGTAGCCTTGCTTATATAGCTTTATATGATATAGGAAGAATAGTTACTATTCCAATAGGTGGATTTCAAAATGCAAAAGCTAAAACAAAAACATATGATTTAGGAGGTTTAGTTTATAACCAAGTAAAAATAGATGTTAGTGAATATGAAGGAGATTATATAACATATTCTGGCTCTTTAGACAGTGGTTCTAATTGGGTTAAACTCACTAAAAATGAATGGAATACTTTAGCAAATACTGGTAAAAAATTAATATTGGGTTATTACATTAATGCTAGCAGTAATGTATATACTAAAATATCTGGTCAGATAGTTTTTCCACAAATACGTTCTTTAACTGCAAAAGTATCCACTGTACAAACTGGAGGGATACCAAAATCTGGAACTAAAGTTGAGTGGTCAGATGATGTCTCTTTTTCTAAAGAGGAAATACCTTATCCACCAAGTTACTCATCTTGGCAAACATACACTGATCCAAAATTAAGATTGACTGAAGGAAATGAATATTGGATGATTCTTCAGCACGAATCTGGAAATAGTGAGTATTGGACTTACTATTACGATTCATCTTCAACTTATGATGGTAAAATTGCATTCTCTGAAGATGAAGGTGAAACTTGGGATACACATTCTAGTGATGAGAATGTTCATGATGGAAACTTATGTTTTAAATTAGGATGGAAAGAAGGAGAAATAACAGCTACTTCTAGTAATATCTCTAGTATAAATACTTATGGTAGACATTTCAAGAAAATAACTGATTCAAATATAACAACTTTTGAGGAGGCTAATAAAAGAGCATCAAGAGAAGTTTCAGAAGTTTCTATACCTAAAAAAGGAACTTTAACTATAAATGGAACCACAGGTATAGATTTAGATTTCTCTCTATCTTCTAATCTTATAAATTTTGGTATAAATGAAAAGATGGATATAATATCATATACTCAAAGAATAGATAATAAAGGATTTACCACAACAATTAACTATGGAAAACCTGAATTTAATATTTCTAAAAAGGTGGCTGATTTAGAGAGGCAATTAACTTAAAATGAAATATAGAGAGAAAATGGCTAAGAAAAATGAGATTCCGTACATTATGGTTAGAGATATCTATATAGGGGATTTCAATACAAAATTACAAACTACTGGAAATGGAACATATAAAATAGTATCTCCAAAATCTGTAATATCTGTAGACTCTGATGGTAGTATAGATATATCAGGTTCATCTAAAGTAACAATTGGAGGAAAGAATCTTGATTTTTCACAATTACCTGATAGATATATTAGAGAAGATGGTGTGCCTTGGGATTGGATACGTAACAATACATCTGTTTATGGTGCTATTCCTATACGTATTAATGGCCATAAAGTATATATCCCATTTATGGATAAAGCTCCAGAGGATTAATTATGAGTTTAACTAATAAAGGAAGTTTTTATATAAAAGTTCCTCAATCATCTCTATACTTTGATGCATCCTCTTCAGTTGATATAGAAAATATAGATGCAGTTAAATATAAATCTTTCAGTGTAGCTTTTTGGTTCAAACCTGCTGGATCTGATAATAGATGGATATTAGGAAATGGAGCTCAATTTAGAGTACAAGCTCAAGTTGATGGAGATATAAATTTCTGGATGAGAGATTCTGATGGAAATACGGATGAAATTGATACAGATAATATTGTTAATAATGATTGGCAACATATAGTATGCTCTTATATAAGTGGTAGTGGAGAAGCAAGAGCAAAGATATATAGAAATGGAGTACTAGCTAAATCTGATACTGTAGCTTTAGGATATCTAAATGCAGGTTCAAATAATTTTACTATTGGAGAAACTTATAAAGGTGGTAAGCAATTTTTTAGTGGCAATATATGTGAAGTAATAATTTGGAGTGGAATAGCTCTAGATAATGATAGTGTCAAGAAAACATATAATGGTATTAGTACAGATACAGATAACATTGTAGCTCATTGGAAATTTGATGACAGAGAGGGAAATATTCTATCAGATTCAATTAATGGTTATGATGGAACTATTAATGGTGCTGATTGGGATGAAAGAGAAGTAAGATGTTGGAATTCAAGATGGGATGAATCTAATTGGGATGTAGTTATAGAAACATTTATAGATGCATCTGATAGAAATTTTATTTTTAGAAATGTAACTCCTGGAGCTACTAGAGAATTATATAATATACTTGGAACTCCAAAATATATAGATACAACTTATACATCAAGTAATACTATAATATTTGAACCTATAAGTGGATATGGAGTATCTAGTTTAAGACAAAAAAGAACTATAGCAATTAAAAATATTTCGGATACTTTTGTAAATAAAAACACTTTCAGAATAAAAATAGAAGGTGTAAGAATTGATGTTTAATAGTAAGTTTTAATGTTTAAATAAAAAAATAAATATGATTATATTAATAGCTTTTTTAATAACAATCTTTATTTCTTTAGGATTAATATTTATATATAGAGATAAAGTTAGAAAATACATAAAGAGAAATTGGAAGAAAATAATTGGAATTGCAATACTTATGGGGTTGATATCTACACCATTGATAATACAACCTCCAAGTCCTCCAGAAGAGGATGTAGATTATGAGGCGTATTTTTATGAACACTTCGTTCCACCAGCAGGTAGTTTTGGAATGGATGAAACAACTTTTAAAACAGTCAATTGGTCTTACTTTTGGAGTATATTTAGAGATCATAGTGATTGGCAATTAGAAGCTTGGCATCCTGTTAATGAAGAATGGGTAGACAATTGGCAAGGAGAAAATCTAAATAATTGGTTAAATATTAGTAGGATAAGAAGTGATGATAATGGCTCAGAAAAGATTACTTTAAATGTAACTAATATGCATCCTACACAGCCTTTGCACTTTAGATTTAGTTTTGGAATTGATTTAAGAGTCAAACAATACATTAATAAAACAAGTAATTATGAGTATGTATTAACATATCCAGCAAACGATACTGAGGATTATGTAGTATACTTTAATTTTAGTGATGTAAAACCACTAATCCAAAATGGGGTTGTATTAGCAAAACAAGGGATAAAAAACATTGGAGGCGACGATATCTATTGGTTTAGGATAACTCAAAATATGTCTAGAAATGCATTACAAGCAGGTCATAGTTTTGAGATTGATCCAACTTTTGGATATAGCGATGAAGGCTCTCAAACAACTTGCACTGGAGGAGGTAATGCTAACTTATTGGGTCATTATGCCAATACTGGAAGTGCTGGAGGAACAGCACAAAATATAACTGTTAAACTTAGTACTTGGGCTACTAGTATGGATACCTCTTGTTCTATATACGAATATATAGATTATGATGATGAATATGCTGGAGATTTAATTGCTACCACTGAAACTGTAGCAGTAACTGGATCTGATGATAATAAAGAATTTACATATGCTTTTAATGAACCAAAACCAGAATTAACGGCATATACCAATTACTACCTTGTATTTAGACCACATACAGGAAGTTATTCATCTAATTTTATTAAAGCAGATACATCAGATCCTGATCATGGAATATGGCAAGGGGATGAAGATAGTTGGCCTGAATCGCTTGATAGTGAGATAAGTTATGCTTATGATTTTTATATATATTGCACATTCGAAGCTAACCCTGTATCTCTAGAAGGGGAGCAACCTACAGATGAAAGTATATATGATTCTATAACGCCTAAGTGTAATATAACTTGTGTACACTCTTATGGTTCTGATTTAACTGTTTATTTTTATGAAAATACCACAGGAAATTGGGTATTACAACAAACTAATAGTAGTCATACTGCTAATACATCAGCTCAGTGGACTTATACAAATGCAAGTTCATACAATCATACATACTATTGGAGTGTAAACGCCACTGATGGAACAAATTGGAGAAATGAATCCTATTCTTTTACAACTAATAGTAAAATACCAGAATTCTCTAATGAAGACCCAACTAATGCAAGTTCTGGAGTATCTATAAATAAACAATTGAGTGTACAAGTTAATGATTCAGAAGGAAATTCTATGGATTTAGTTTGGTGGCAAAATTGTACTAGTAGACCTCATTCAAATTGGATAAATTTTGGTAGAAATGAATCTAGATATTCACATGTATCTGAATGTAGTCATACCAGTCCAATATCTAATAAATTACTTTGGAAAACTTACTGTACTGGGAATTATGATGAATATGGTACAGCTATAGCTTATAATGGAATGGTATACTATGCGTCTAAAAATTTAACTGGACATGATGGAACTTCTAATCTTACTGCTTTATGGCTCAATAATGGAACAATTAAATGGTCTGTAGATATTGGAACTTGTGATGATGGTGGATATTATGATACTGAAACTGATTTAATATATGTTCAGAGTGGTACAGAAGGAACTGGGCAGACTTCTGATAATCAAGACAAGTTATGGGCATTTTATGCTAGTAATGGCACTGAAAAGTGGAATATTACTACTATAGGAGAAATTTTATCTTGTAGTGGTACACCAACGGTAGATTATGAGAATGGTATAGTAATAACTACAGCTTATGGTAATGCTTGGGGTGTATGGAAAAATAATGGCACTATTAAGTGGAATATCTCTATAGGTAAAACAGCAAGTTCTCCTTTATACTATAACCATTCAGTTTTAGGTAATATTGCATTTCTTCCAACAAGAGATAGTGGTTTATATTGTGTTTATTCTTTGAATGGCACTGAAATATGGCATAATGACACTTCACTTTATGATCAATGGGATGTTTCTCCATTTGTAGCTACAGTTGATGGTGAGGAAGTATGTTATATTGCAAAATCTGATTATCTTGTTACCACTTACGAAAAGTTATCTGCAGTCAATATAACAACAGGTGAAGCTTATTGGACATGGACTGGTTGGACAGGTGGAGAGAGAGGTTTTTATGGTGGACCATCATTTCATAACAATAGATTATTTGTTGGAGGAACATCTCAAAATTTGTATTGTTTAAATGCAAGTATAGACACAATGGATGATGAAACTAGGGAAATATGGGCTTATGATGCAAGTGGAGATATATATAGTCTTCCAGCTATATCTCATGGATATGTATATATTACTTCTAAGGAGAATCACAAGGTACATTGTGTAAATGAAATTGATGGAACAGGGGTTTGGACTTATGAATTAGGGGGTTCAACTTGCTTCTCCCAAGTATGTATTTCAGATAATATTATAATAGTATCTGGTGATGATTATTACCTATATGCACTTGGTGATCTTGATCAATGGAATCAGACACAACCGGGTGCTTGGGCTCAATTTGGTAAAAATTCCTCTGTTAATAATGGAACATATTATCAAACAAATTACAATGCATCTGAATATGATACAAAATATTGGTGGAGAGTAGATGTCTCAGATGGCGATGGAGAATCTAATAGGACAATATATCATTATACAACAGAATCAGAAAGTGGGGAGAATAATCCTCCTACATTAGATTCATTTAGTCTAGATGATGAAGGTAATGCTGGTTGGGACTTAGGTCATAATAATATACAATGTGATTGGACTACTACAGACTTAGACTCAGATCCTGTTACTCTATACTTCACATTTAATAAGGGTAGTGATGCCAGACAGCCTAGTGATGATGATAATGATGCATATGTAAAGAATGCTGGAGATAAATCTAATTATGAATTAACTTGGGTAAATGGTACTTGGTCTGATTATGATGGAACAGTTTATGTTAGATGCAGAGCATATGATGGTGAGGACTATGGTACTGTTGAAAGAAATGATACATTTGCTAATGGTATAGATGGTACTGCTCCTGTATTCACTTCAGGTTCACCTGATTCAGATACTACAGATGATGACTCTGATGGATATAATCCATATCCTGCTACTGCAGCAATTGCATATTATGATGATACTACACAAGAATTATCGTATGATTTTGATGCACCTACTGAAACACTTTCTGGTATGGCTTATTATTATATCAGAATAGGTTCAGAGGGTTATGGGTCTGGAGATTCCGATGGAAGCAATGTTCTTTGTGAAAACACGGGACACACTGAAACAACCAATACTATATACTATAAATTAGAGGATAATGCTGGAAATACTGCTGAAGGAGACACAGGAGATGATGTAGTATATGGTGATAATGATCCATCTAATATGGATATGGATATAAATGGAAATGTTAGTGGAACTTCAGTTGGAGATCCTTCATGGATATCTGATGCTACCGATATAACTTCTGGAACTCTATACATTAATACTGGAGCAACAGATCAAACTTGGGGTATAACTATGGACGCATCAGGAGATTGGGGTTCTGGTGGAGCATGGAAAGTTGTATTTGAAGCTGGATGGGGTGGAGATGAGAAGTCTGATGATTCTTCTCCATATACTAGTAATGACTATCATAGTGATGAAGGAGCAGAACCTGATATAACGGTTAAGATAGTCAACAAATGTGGTGAAGTCCAAACAAGAACTCTCACTACAACTGAAGATACTGGTGCACCAACAACATCCTTTAGCTCTATAACTGAAAATAATCCACATACATACATATATAATTCTGGACAGACTGTTTACTTTAGTGACTTAATGGGAGCAACAGACCAATTATTTACAGTGGTAGTTACTGCTAGTGATGGAGGTGCTGGTATATATAGTGTAAGAATGAGTGAATGGGATGATGATGCTGATTATAATGACACCGCTTCTCCATATTCTAGACAATATTCCACTGACTCTACTGAAACAGCTGGTAGTATTACCTTATATGCATATGACAAAGTAGGTAACTTTGATGCTTCTCCTGTAACTATAACAATGACTGAAGATACTGCTGGACCAACACAAGGAACTGCATGGTGTCATGCAGATGCTTATGATGATAATGAAACTACAGATGATGATAGAACTATATACTTTACTTGGGGAGGTATAAGTGATGCATCTAGTGGGTTATATACAGTATATGCTGAACTAAATGACAATACTCCAGATGAAGATGCTGGAACTGATGGACAGGACACTGATGAGGATGCTAATGAAGGAGAAAATACTTATTATGTTAGAGGAATAGATAATGTTGGTAACTATGGAACTGTAGCAAGTGATACAATTACAGTAACTCTACCAAATCAACCTCCTGCATTTGAAGGTGAAAATCCTGCTAACACTTCATCTGGTCAGAGTCTTAGCTTTACTTGGAACATAACAATAGAGGATTTAGATGGAGATACATTCGACTGGACTATAGAATGCAGTAATGGTGATACAAACAGTGCTAATGATGCATCCAATGGAAGTAAGACACTTAGTATTAGTGAATTATCTTATAGTACTGAATACACTGTATGGGTAAATGCAACTGATAATGACGAAGATTGGACACGTGAATGGTTCACTTTTACAACAGAAACTGGAGATGTTCCTGATGTTCCATCTGGTTTTTCTTCTACAAAGTCTAATAGATCTAAGATTAGTCTTAGCTGGAGTAAAGGTAATAAAGCTGATTATACATATATAGAATGGAATCCTACTGGAACTTGGAGTCGTGGTGATGGAACAGAAATCTATAACGACACAGGTACTAATTATTCACACAGTTCTTTGGATTTTAATACACAGTATTTCTATCAAGCTTGGAGTTGGAATGATACAGACAGTCTTTGGAGTGTTAGTTATGCTTCTGATGATGCTACTACCGACGCTAATTTGAATGTTACTTATAGTAGTCCTTCTCCTAATAATGGCTCAACTGGTCAAAGTTTGTCTCTTACTTGGGGTATTGATATTAATGATCCAGAAGGTGATTGGTTTAATTGGAGTATAGAATGTAGCAATAGTCAGTCTGATAGTGCTAATGAAGCTAGTAATGGTACAAAGGAGTTATCTATTTCTGGTCTTAGTTATAGTACTGAGTATAAGGTTTGGGTTAATACTAGTGATAAGTATGATGATTGGACGCGTGAATGGTTTATATTCACCACAGGAGCAGAATCAGGATCTAGTAAACCAAATTATAATACAACTATCCAACGTGATGGAATAGATTACTTTGTCTGGCTAGGGCATAATACAACAGCTTCTGTAGTTGGTGGAAACATTACAGGATTTGATGAAGCCTCTGAGTATATAGCTATCTGGAATAATGGAACTTGGAGTGATGATAATGCCAATTGGAATCTATACTATGGAGATGCAGATGGTACTAACTGGAACATACATACATTCGACATAGTAAAAGTATATCTTACAGATAGTGGTACAACACAAGTTTATATGGGAAATAACTCAAATATAGATTATACAAATAATAGAAATCAGACATTGATGGATAACTCAACTGCTGGTAAAGGATATAACTATAACTGCTCTGCTAAGTCAAGTTTCAGTTCTGACTTAAGTACAATTAATTCTACAGTTGGATTAACATATGGCTCTGGTTGGGCAGAAGCAGTTGGTGTATGGAATGATAGCGATGAAGGTAATCCTAAATGGGATTGGTGGTTTGCTGGATTTGCATACAATGCTAATAATACTGCAGTATCAGCTTGGGATGTATTGGTATTTAAGATAGATGATACTGAAAAGTATCTTGATACAAGTGATTTCTAATTATTTTAACTAATATTCATTTAGTAATAAGATTTCATAGTGAAGATAAAAGAACAATGTAATTTATAAAAATATAATTATGACAATATATAACTACTATGGGGATTTATTAATATATTACAATGGAGGATCTGAAGATTCTGGAGATTATGTCGATTGTTGGTGCTCAAGATGGGATATTCAAAATTATGATATAATTATAGAAACTTGGATTAAAAAAGATGATGTCCAAACTTTACAAGATAATATACGTCCAGGTGCTGTAGGTGAGTTATATACTATATTAGGCAAACCTCTTTATTATGATAAATCTTGGGATGGTTCTAATACTCTTAGATTAAAACCTAATTATCACAAGAGTAGAAATACAGTAACAGGTTTATATTCAGGAGAATATCCAACAGAAATTCCAAATATGAGAAGTGAGAAATTAATATATGTATCAAATATTACTTCTACTCCTCTAGAGGGCAATAAAGAATGGATTAATGTAAAGATTGAAGGTAAAATATCTGGTAGTTGTCTATAATGTCAGCATTTGATGAATGTCCCAATGCAAGTCATAGAACATTTCCATATTATTTCGATGATACTGAAGGTATAACTTTTGGATTTGAAGTTATATCATTACTAAAATATAATTATGATTTAGCTATATATTATGGAAATATGGGTTCAGAAGATTTTTTAGATTGTAGATGCTCTAGATATGATATCTCTAATTATGATATTATAGTTGAAACTTGGTTAAAAAAGTCAAATTTACAAACTTTGTTAAACAACGTAAAACCTGGTGCTGTAAAGGAATTATATACAATACTAGGCAAACCTTTTTATTATGATAGTACATGGTCTAGTGAAAATACTTTAAAAATTCTACCAACTCCATCTAGTGCTCATATGAATGAAAGTGCTCTAAAATATATGAGAAATGAAAAATTAATATATGTTTCAAATATAACTACTCATCCAGTTAACGAGAATTGGACTGAAATTAAAATAGAAGGAAAGATTTCTGGAAATGTTGCTTTATAAATATATAATAGATTAATATGTCTTGGTACGAGACCCAAAGTAGTGGAATGACCATTACGGCTAGTGAGTGGAACACTATGATTAAAGCTATCAGACATAGTGGTTCGGAACAAACACTTTGGAATAAATTTTATGATTCAGATGGTAATCAGATGCTTTATGTATATTATACTTCTTTGATAGGTCAAGGAACATACTTATATGGAGGCAATCAATCTGGTGATGATTTATATATAATAGCAAATCAAGATTCTTCATATCCTCGTATACATATGGAAGATGGAGGAGAAATAACTTTAGAAAGTGATACAGATATTTTATTCAAAGAGCAAACTACTCAAATGAATAAATTTACATACAATTCTAATGTATCCAATATTTATGGAGGTTCTACATCAGGTGATGACTTACAGCTATTAGCCAATTCAAATGTATCTAAACCTTATATCTTACTAAAAGGAAATGATGGTATATTACTTTCAGGTAATAAAATATCAGTTTCTTCTCAATTATGGGTTAATTTAATATCATGCCAAACTTATCATGGTCCTGGAACTGGTGTTAGTAGTTTATCTGATTTAACTATAAATATAGATAAAGACTGGCAAGGTTATGGTATCTATAATATACCTTGGATATCTTCATCAACAACAGATTTAATATTAGGTACAGATACAAATATTAAATTTAAGGATAATGGTACAGACTATTTTAAGTTTAATTATATAAATCCTTGTAGTATAATTGGGGGTTCTAATGTAACCACAAATGATTTATATATATATGCTAATAATTTAGATACATATTCTCGTGTTAGATTAATGGGTAGTGGAGGAATATATTTAGATGCTAAAACTAGCATATATAATATGGTTAATGGCAGTCAAGCTTTAAGATTCTTTACATCAGCTGATGATAGTTATATATATGGTAGAAATCAGACTCTTGGGGATTTGTATTTACTCTCTAATGATATAGACACATATTCAAGAATTCGTGTGATGGGTTCTGGAAGTATATATTTAGATTCTAAATCAGATATATATTTATTTGAAAAAGATACTCAAATGTTCAAGTTTTCATATGATGAGACTACATCAATTATAGAGGGAGCAGGTGGAAGTAAGAATTTAAAATTACAAGTTAATAGTGGTAAGTCTGAACCAGCAATTGCTCTTTATGATGGTGGAACTATGGATTTGAGAGCTAAAGATACCATCTATATGGAAAGTGGTACAACAACAATGTTTAAATTCTCTCGTCCTAATGGAGATTCTCTACTAGAAGGTGGAGCATCTGGTAAATTAACCATACAAGGAACTGATGATCAAACATATCCTTATATATCTCTACAAGATGCTGGTAGTATAGATTTAGGTGTAGGGGCTAACACTAAAGTTAAGTTCTATGAAACCACTAATGATCATCTATGGATTTATGAGAATAATGCAACAGTATTTGATCAAAGGGATAATAATGCATTTAGATTTGATAGTAATGCGTCTCAAATATTCAAATTATATTCGGGTTCTAATTCTGATTCCTATTTAGAAGGTGGAGGAAATGCTGGAGACGACTTAGTAATAAAAACTAACAGCTCAGATAATCGTCCATATATTAAAATGTATGGAGGTAAACATATAGTTCTTGATTCTGATAATGATATTTTATTTCAGAAAGGAGGTAATACACTATTTCATTTCTCATCAACTAGTCATATATCTCGTATATACGGTGGAGCAGATTCTAATGATGATTTATATTTAACGGGTAGTAGACCTGATATGTATTCAAGAATTAGAATAAAAGGTAATGAGAATATATATCTAGATTCATATGCTGATATTGAATTTTATGAGCAAGGAACTCAAATGTTTAAATTTGTGAGAACAGATGGTTCTCCTGGTTATTCTAGAATATTTGCAAGTTCTAATTCAATTCCTTATGTTACTTTTTATGATAGATCATCTGTTTATATAACACATAGCTCAAATTGTGCTCTTCTTCTTAGAGATGATACAAAATCAAAAACTTACTTTAAATTCTATCATGATGATGATCATGATAGAGCTGCTATAAGAGCTTATACTGCAGGTGAAGGAATATTATTATCTGGTAGTAGAATATCTATATCATCTCAGTTAAATGCAAATATAATTTCATCGCAAACTATATATGGAGCATGGCAAACTCCGATTTATAGAGGAGCTGGAAAACCGGGTGCATCAGCCTCATATGAAGGTCAAATAATAAGAACATCAGGAGGAACAGGAGAAAAGACTTGGTTATGGTGTTGCGTAAAAAATAGTGCTGATGGATACGAATGGATACAGCTTGGAATATCCACTTAGTGAGGATTTTAAATGCCTCTATTAGTTCCTTATGAAGTCTTCGGGTCTATAACAAACTCTAATAGTATTAGTGTTGGAGCTGGAGTAACTGTAACTGCTACAGATAATACACATACAGGAAGCGTAAGTGATACAACAGATAGTAATGGTGCCTATACAATAGATTTATCAGACATTAATACTTGTGAAGACGGAGATTCTATAACTATATCATGTACTCACTCTGGAGAAACTAATTCATTTACATTTACATTGGACATCTCAAGTCCATTTAAAAATATCAATCTCCAATTATATAAAGTGTTACCTATTCCATATTTAGTATTTGGAACAGTGACAGACTCAAATGGTGATGGAGTTGGTTCAGGAGTAACAGTCACTGCAACTGATAATACTGGTGGAGGTTCAACAACAGATACAACCGACTCTAATGGTAGTTACTCTATTGATTTAGCAGATATACAAAATTGTGAAGATGGTAATAGTATAACAATATCCTGTACACATGAAGGAAGTACAGACTCATCTACATTTACACTTGATATATCAAGTCCTTATAAAAACATAGACTTAAGTTTATATGGTGGACTACCTGTTCCATACTATGTATTTGGAGAGGTTACTGATTCTAATGGCTCTGGAGTAGGTGCAGGGGTTACTGTTACTGCAACCGATAACACTCATGCAGGTAGTACAACTGATACTACTGATAATAATAGCACTTATTCTATTAATCTAGCTGATCTATCAACATGTCAAGATGGGGATAGTATCACTATATTATGTACACATAATGGTGAAACAAAATCATCTACATTTACTCTTGACATCTCATCTCCATTCAAAAACATAGACTTACAACTATCTACTGGTGGATTACCAATTCCTTATTACGTGTTTGGTATTATTACTGATTCTAATGGAAGTAGTGTTGGTGCAGGAGTCACCGTAACAGCTACTGATAATACCAATAGTGGTAGTTCTACAGATGACACTGACTCTAATGGAGCTTACTCAATTAATTTAGCGGACATTTCAACATGCCAAGATGGAGACAGCATAACTATATCTTGTACTCACAACGGTGAGACGAATTCATCAACATTTACTTTAGACATATCTTCTCCTTTTAAAAATATAGACTTACAGTTATATGCTGGTGGATTACCCGTACCTTATTATGTTTTTGGTGTAATCACTGATTCAGGAGGTAGTGGAGTTGGAGCTGGTGTTACAGTAACCGCTACTGACAACACAACTTCTCAATCAACAACAGATGATACTGACAGCAATAGTTCATACTCAATAAATCTAGAAGACATCAGTGTTTGTAGTGATGGAGATAGTGTTACTATATCTTGTACTTATGATGGAGAATCAAATTCATCTACCTTCACTTTAGATATTATAAGTCCATTTAAGAATATAGACTTACAACTCCAAGGAGCTGTTGGTGATTGGACAAGTTGGAAGATGCCTATTGGCTCTCCTATTTCTTGGATATGGAATAGTGGACAATATAATGCTGACAATTCTATGAGAGCAACTACTTCAAATCCAACTACTTGGCAGTGGGGATTGTTAATTGATTCGGATAGTTATTATTATAAGTCTGGAAATGAAACTAAATGGAATTGGATAGCTGGTAATGCATAGGTAATTTGCCAACAGAAAAAGAAATTGAAATTATAAAAATTTATAGAAAAATAGGGGGTCCTAAACTTAAAAAAAACTACCGTATATGCTAAAATTGACCCCCCTTAAATTAGCATATGTGGTAATTTGGATTTTTATGAATACCTAAGTACCAGTATTAAAAAATTGACTTTAAAACTGCATTTCTATATCCATCTGGATATCCACAATCATATCTTTTTCCGTCAATAACGTATCCATATAGTCCGTTATTTTTTATTAATTCTTTTATAGCATCAGTTAATTGTATTTCATCATTATACCCAGGTAATGTATATTCTAAATATTTAAATATATCTGGAGTTAATACATATCTACCTATTACTCCAAGATTTCTAGTTATTTCATGAAATTTAGGCTTTTCAATAATCTTTTCTATATTAAACAATCTCTTATCTTCAAACTCTCCATGAACAGTAGCGTATTTTTTAATATTTTCTTTATTGGAAATAGCTTCTAGTGCTATAGTTGGTTTTTCTGTTTCATAATATGTATCTATTAATTGCTTTAATCCTGGAGTATTTGATTTTATTATATCATCTCCTAATAATATAGCAAATGATTCTTTTCCTATAAAATTTTTAGCTTTAAGAATTGCATCTCCTAAACCTCTAGGAACATTCTGTCTTATATAACAAATGTTAGCTTTAAAATTTATTGAATCTATATATTCTTCTATGATAGTTTTCCCTTTATTAGTTATAATTGATATATCATCTATTCCTGATTCTATAGCTTCTTCTATAACATAATGTATTATAGGTTTATTATTTATAGGTAACATCTCTTTAGGTATACATAAGGTTATAGGTCTAAATCTTTTTCCTAATCCAGCGGCTGGTATTATTGCTTTCATACTCTTCCGTAATCGTCTTCTAATCTCACAACATCATCTAATTCTGGAGTTGAAAATTCTATGATAACACATTCAGTAATTCCCTCTAACCTATGATTAGTATTAGGTTCTATTTCAATAATCTTTCCATCTAACATATTTTTAGAACCTAGTATTCTTTTTTTATCTCCAATTTCAATCTTCATAATTCCTTTTATAAGATAAAGTGTTTCTTTTTTTACCTTATGATACTGTTTACTTAATTTACATCCTTTATTGATAACTAATATTTTTCCAGCATATTTGTCATTATGAGTTATCCAATATTCTTTACCCCAAGGCTTTATTATCTCTTTCATTTCTCCCAATCTCTTTTCTTTCTAACTTCCAGATTCTTTAACCACGCTCCTATCATAACACTGGGCTTTATTTCAATTTCTTTAGATTTGCAAATAAGAGCATTTAAATCTTTAGGAAAACAAGTTCCACCAAATCCAAAATCTTTATCATGTCCTGGAACATCTGTATGAGAATTTCCTATTCTCCCATCCATAAGAGTCATATTTCTAACATCTTCATAATTTAATCCTAACTTTTTACATATCTGATATATCTCATTAAAGTAAGATACCTTAACAGAAAAGAAACAATTAGCTGTATACTTTACCATTTCAGCAGTTGTAGAATCGGTATGTACAATAGGAGTATGAGGAAATCTTGTTTTAAATAGCTCTTCAACTCTTATAGTATCTCTTTTATCTCCTCCAAGTATAATTCTTGCGTTATTTATAAAATCAAGTCTAGCATTTCTTGCTGTTAAAAATTCTGGACAAAAGACTAAATGAATATCAGGATGTCTCTCTTGTAACATCTTAGTAGTTCCTGGTGGTATAGTAGATTTTATAATTAATATTGTATCTGTGTTTTTAACATAATCAATACAAGATTGAATAACCTCCTCAACAATAGAGGTATCAGCTTCTCCATTCTTTTTCATAGGAGTAGGCACACATATAAATATAAATTCACTATCTCTACATACAGTTTCTAAATCATTTATACTATTTATTGGATTCTTATCATATATTCTAAAATCCGCATGTAAATAAAATCCAGCTTGGATAGCTCTTCCAACTATTCCAAATCCTATTATTCCAATAATTTTATTTTTCATTTTCCTTCTCTTTCAAATCAATTAAAAAATCTTTTATATCCCATTGAAAATTAACTTTTGACATATCCACATCTTTATTAATTATTATAGGAATTTCATATAAATCTCTTTGATCAATATCAGACAAAAAAGTTCCATGATCTGTGGATACCACAATAGTATCATTAGTCATTTTTTCTAGACATTGCATAAGATATTTAAACCTTCTTATAGAAAATTCAAATACCTCTTCTTTCTTCTTTTTGTCATGCCTCCAGTTTCTATAAGGATTTATAAGTGGATGCTCTCCTTGTTCATAAGGACCAAATCTCAAAGATCCTGCTATAGTTATGCCAGTATGCCACCATATTAAATCATAAGGTTTAGTTATTTCATATAACATTGTATTTTCTTCAGTTGGTAGTAACTCTAGGTTTGGTATTTCTGTGAAGTGTTTAAAATAAATTTCATTATTAGAAAATGGATTAGGACCCCAAGTGGTAGTATATAATTTTGATATATTAAAGTATTCGAATATAGAGTCCATCTTATCTCCATTCTTTTTTATTAGTTTCACTGGATAGTTTTGATTTAGTTTTGGATTTATTTGACACATTAAATTTTTATCAAATTTTGATGGATTTACTCCTGTCCATAAACAAACTAAACCAACTAAAGTGGGTTGTCCCTTTTTTGGGGTGTTAGTAAATCGATGTATGTTACATTTTATTTTTTTCATTGTTTGAACTTTAAAAGTGTCCTTTAAACATCTTTCCGCTAATTTATATGGCATTCCATCTATTGTTATAACTATCATATTATTCCTTCTTTAATAAAAATAAATTATTTTTAATTTTAGAAATCTTAATTACATCTGTATATTCTAATAAAGCCTTCACTGTCTTATGATAAGTAGAACTAGAAGTGTATGGATATCCTGATATATATCCTCCCTTTTTGACTTTCTTATAAACTATATTCATTATATTAGTTAATGAGTCTGGTTCAATGTTTATACCTGAAAATATAAAGTCAAAATGATTATTCTCAAATTTATTTAGGAATTTTTCAGCATAATCTTTCACTACTTCCACATTTGTTTTATCTTTGAATATATCTTTTGCATATAAATAAACATCATTAAAGTCTTTATTTGTTAAACTTCCTCCTTTTTCTTTCCAAGTACCAAAGTTTTTAAGATGAGTCCAATATTCATAAAATTCATATGTATCTACAACATAATGTTTTTTAGGATTTATCTCTTCAAGAAGTTGATAAGAAGTATAGCCACCAAAAGCTCCTATATCAGCTGTTATAAAATTATCTGTATTTAATTTTTTTTCTTTAAAATAATTTGTTATCGTCTTTATAGGAACTAAAGTAGCTTTGTATTCATATTCATTAAAATCCATTAAATAATATCCTCTATTTTTGCAAGTCTTCTTAAAGAAGTACCACTATATCCAATGCCTTTTGTTCTCGATAAAAATCTAGTTTTTAAATTAAACTCATTAGCTATTTCAATAGCTTTACTATTTGCAGATACAAATACATCAAATTTTGGCATATTTTCAAAAGCGTCTCTAGTATATATAGAACCTTTTACCATAATAACTTCAAATTTTGGTAAATATCTAAGAGTATCCTTTAGTATTTCATAACTTTCTGTAATTGGTATTAAATGAGGACCTCCCTCTGTTACACACACATATATTATATCATAATCTTCATATATATTTAATAATGTTCTTATATGACCTAAATGAGGAGGTTGAAATTTACCTGGGAATAAAGCTATCCCTTTACTCTTTTTATCATTACTTTTTATATCTCCAAACAATTCTTTAATATGATTAGCATCTAATCTACCCTCGCCATATGTTTCTATAAGTTTTTCTTTTAATCTATCTATATCACCTTCATAGTACATTGGATCTTCAGACATATGGTGATAAATCATTTTCCTTTTATCCTTTAGATTCCATTTATTCATTATAATAACTCCTTAAGTTTTATCTTACATTTGTAATTAACATTAGGAAATTTATGCTTTACTGTTTTATTTGGGTATAAATATCCTCCTAAAACTCTTTCTATCACTTCTTTATTATTCCTTATTTTTATATCTTTTCTTAAAGACCACATAATTACATCATCATAATCAAATAAAACTACTGGTATTTTTTTAAGTTTTAATCTTTTAGCTATTTCAAATCTATGATGACCATCTAATATCAGATTGTGTTTTTCTATTTTTATAGCTTCAGTCCAATAATCATCTACTATTGTACTTTTCTTAACTTTAGGTATTAATTCTTCTATATAATATTCTATAGGCTTTAAATCACTTATTCTCTTCAGAAAAATTGAGTAATTTCCATCCATTCTTAACTGCCCATCTAACCATACCATATTTTATTATCCAATGTTTATTTCTTTGCCACATTGCTTGTCCATCATCCTTTTGTGGAATATTTTCCTTTTTATAAAGAGGTAATTGTTCCTCTCTTTCTGGAAATGGAACATATAATTTATATCCTCCATATTTCTGGGTTGAATAACCAAGGAATATATCTGTACCAGCTTCAAATGATGGAGGTTGTTCTTTTAAGAGAGAATGTATTGCTTTTCTTGGCATTATTATACTTCCTCCTCCCAAATCAGCTCTTACCATTTTATTACCTAACCCACTTTCAAAATGTTTATTTGGGATATATTTATTATTATGAATCATTATGACTCCCCTTCCAACATAAATTCCTGGGTATTTATTCTGTTTCTTTAAACAATATTCTAACCATTCTGGACCTGGTGGATAATCATCATCCAAAAACCAGATGTAATCTGTTTTTATAAGATAGGCTATTGAGAATGCTCCATAAATATACATATTAGAAGAGCAATTAATTATATCTATATCATTATTTTTCAGTTCTAAAACTCCATTATTATGAAACACTATAATTCTATTAACTTTATGGGTTTGTTTTTTAACTCTATCTATTATTATAGGAATATTATCTTTTCTTCTATAACTAACAATTATTGCTGTTACACTATCATTTATCAAGTAGTTCCTCTCTTATAAATAAAGTATCGTAATTATCATAAATTATTTCTTTAAATCCATTTTTCTTAATAAAAAGTCTTATGTCATTAACTGTATCTTTCGTATATCCTTCAATACCACAATGATCATGAAATGATATAGATATTTGCTTTATATTCTTTAAAGGCAAATCATAGATGATATTTTTTTCTTCACCTTCTATATTTATTTTAATTAAGTCTATTGTGTCAATATCAAATCTCTTAATCTCATTCTTTAATGTTGTGCATCTTACTTTAATAAAACGATTTTTTACGCTTTTATGACTTTTATAAAAACTTGATCCTGTACTTTTTATCCAATTAGGTCCCATTTTCATTCCTAAAAATAATTTTCTATCTTCATTAGTAGTACTTATAGCTTTATAAATAACTTTAACTTTATCATTATCTTTAAATCTATTTTTTAATTGAGTAAGACGATAATTAGGTTCGTATATATAATAATTACATTTTACATATTCTAATAGATAACCAGAGAAATCTCCTAGATATCCCCCTATATCAAAAATTATGGAATATTCATTCAATAAATCTAAATCAATACTATGATCACTTATCTTAATTATTTTCATTATTCTTCCTTATTATATTATACAATGGTATATCCATAAATTTATCCCAATTTGAATCTAATTTGCCTACATTATGATTATGCCAATTCTTATATCGTTTTATCATATAAGACTTTGGTTTCCAAGAATTACCCTTAATATGATTAACTCTAAAAATCCTTCTCATCATAACATCATCTCTAATGTTATTTTTAGGAGTTGGATCATCTATTTCATATAGATAATTATTTGAAGCTACTCTCTCATATTCACTTATTTTAGATAATCTAGTTCCAGCATCCATATCAATTCCAGTTAAAGATCCATCGTAGAGTTCATCATATCCATTTATTTCTATCAATTCTTTAGCTGACACCGATGCACTACAAGTCCAGAACATTTCCATAGGGATTTTAGGGTGATTAGGATACACTATAAGTGGCTTTACTTCTCCTATCCATCCATTCTTTTGTATTCTAGTTTTGTTAGGTCCTATCTTTATAACACCATCCTTCATAAATTTATCATAAGTAATACATCTAACTGTTCTACCTGTAACATATTTCCCCTCTTTCCATAAATCCCAAGCTTCTTGTAATAGATTCTCATTAAAGAAAGTTAAATCATCTATATGATATATCAACTCTCCTTCAGATTCTATGAATGCACTATTTTTATTATTAGCTACAGTATGATATATATCTCCTAAGTCATGCCATATAGAAGGTTTCTCTTTAATAACTCTCATATTACAATCCATATATTCTGAATATCTATTAGTGATTGGATATATACCTTCTGGGTATCTATGAGATATTATAAACTCAAAGTCTTTAAATTTCTGTTTAGCAATAGATTTAAGTGTAGGTTCTATAAAATGCTCTATATTACTCAATCTATTTGTAGCTAAATTCTTAAATTCATCTGTAAATGTATTATCCGGTAGATTATCTAACCCATCTATACATTTCTGCATATATGGAAACACATTCTTATTTAATCTATTAGTTGCTAATAATACAGATATTTTAGTCATTTACTCTCTCCAGAAATATTATTCCTTGTGTTGGACTAGACTCTAAATCTTCAAATAACTTCTTATACTTATTTAATCTTATAAACTTATATACTGCCCTTCTAGGCATCCTTCCAACACTAACATCATGTACAGCTAAATACTTAACATTATTATCGTAACATATCTTTAATTGTTCATTAACAGCTTTTAATCCATGACCATCATCTATAAATACAAATTCTATATTATGCTCTTTAAGTAAAGGGCTCATTTTTATCCTAAAATCGCTATCCACATATATTGAGCCTTTAGGTAAATATTTACCATATACTTTCTTTTCTTCTTCTAAATCTTTAAATTTGACATTCTTTGCATACCATTCCCCCCAATCTAAAGCAATTAGTTTTTCAACTGATTCACAGGATGTAGCCATTATGTATCCTGTTATCCCTGTCCAAGTTCCTAAATCAAATATATTTTTAAACTTATTCTCTCTTATAAATTTAGATATTTGATACAACTCCTTATAGTTAGGAGTCCTCTCTACATTTTTATCTTTAATATATTCCTGTATAGATTCTTCTGTCCAATCAATTACTTCAAAGTTTCCCATAAGATATCTAACTCTTCCTTTATTCCTAGTACATCCCAAATATAATTTCCATGTAATATAATAACTTCATTTTTAATATCCTCAATTGACCAATTATTTCTAACTTTCTTAATATAAGAATCATCAAATACTTTTGTTTTTAATTTATACTTATAGATAGCAGGAGTTAAAGATGCTTGATCATATGTCTTCCTATTAGGTTTCATAGCGTAATCTAATTTATCTCTCTCTTCAGAGTATATCCTTAACCATTCATCCCCTATTTTTTTATGACTATCATTCTTAAAGATTAAACTTCCTCCATCCCATAGATGTATTTCTTGTTTATATAGTCTATATATTCTTCTAAGACTATTTATGACTCCACTTTTACATTGCCATTGTTCGGGTATTAAATCAGTAGCAATTCCTCCAAAGTCAAAATCTCCTTCAAATAATCTATCTGGATTATTATATATTATAGTATCACAATCTAAAAATAGTATATTCGGACAATCGATGTCTTTTATATAAATCTTATCTCCATAATGATTATATATGGGATTAGAGTCTAATGGATGTATTGAAAATGGTTTGGCTATATTTTTATTTTTAATATATACAGTTGCTATCTTTTGTATTTCGTGTATATCATCTAAATTTGATGGAGGAGTAAATACAACTATTATATTCTCTTTACTAACATACTTTATTGCTGATAAAATGGAATATTTTAATTCCTCTAACATTTTTTTATTATCTGATAGTGTATAAACTATTTTATATTCTACACTCATTTGTGTATTCTCCTTTAAGCCACTTATCTGAGGGTTTTTTACTACCCCAAGCTTCTATACTCTTGAATTCATCTAATGAATTTACATATCTTTCCTCATTCATTTCTCCATATATATATGTTCCTAAAAACTTATGAGTTCTATCAAAGCCAAATTTAGCCCTTCTTCTCATGATATCTTTATTCATAGCTCTTTCTATAGAATTTCTCTTATTAACAAATACAATATTGATTAGAGGTTTACAATATCTTAAAAACCACTTCCTTCTTTCTATATGAGGATTTCCCGTGTATCCACAGAATTTTATTAGAGGAATATCGTGTTCCTTATCAGACTCCATCCATTTATCTATATTACCATATGTTTTATTTTCTCTTTTATTAAATTTTATAAAATTTATATCATTATACTTATCCATAGAGTTTACTATTGAATCTATATCTATTCTCTTTTCTAATATAAAATCATGTTCCCATAAAATTATATAAGGTGTATTACACATCTCTACTAGGTTAGAATATATTTTTGATCTCTTATTATCATTTGTATTATAAGTTGTGATTTCTATATTAGAATTGTATTTATTCTTTAATTTTAATAAATTGTTATAATAATTATTACTTTTTTCTGAGTCCTCCTTCTTATCGTAATTAATTATATGTCTACACCCTTTTATATTTATATTATTATATATGCTATCAAATGTTTTCTCTATTAATTTAGTAGATGGTGCATCCCTCCATAAATGAGTAAAAGTTATTATTGTGATTTTATCTTTATAGGAAGTCTCTGTGTTCATTAAAATTCCTCTTAATATCTTCTATAATATTATTAATCTCGTTATTCTTACATCTATTAGGGCATTTATTTAAATCCATTTCACACCCAACTTTCTTGATTCTATCTGTTTTCCATACATCTATAAGACTTTCTTTATTTAAATCAGCAATTTCTGCATGTTCAAAATTCTTAAATATACAACAATAATATAACTTTCCATTAGCACATATAGATGTTATGAAATGACTTCCATGACAATAAGTGAAATCTCTATTAAATATTCTACTCATAGAAGTATTATATAATTTTATACTAGGATATGTCTCCTTCATATATATTTTTGTTTTTAGATTATAATCTACAAAGTCCTCATACTGATTACCTCTTATCAATAGGGGTCTTAATTGAAAATAATCTAGTCCTTTATGTGCCAATAATCCAATCATATTATCTATATCTTCTTTCTCTTTGTAGATTGGTTCTATATTAACTAAATATCCAATTCCTATAGTACAATCTAATTTATTATTGTATTTTATTTTACATAGTTTTCTTATGAGAGATACAACATCTTCAAATTTGTTTTTTCCTAATCCATGAGTTTTTTTATATCGTTCAGGTGTACCAGCATCTAAACTGAATCTAATCCAAGTTAAATTACTAAGTATATCAATCCATTCTTCATCTCTTCTACCAATATCTTGTCCACTAGTAATCATACCAAACTTAAGATTAATATTAGTTCCAATTTGAATAATATCACTTAATCTTTCATATAGTAAAGGTTCTCCACCACCTGTTATAACAATACCTCTAACTCCCATATTTTTTGCATCTTTTAATATTCTTAAAACAGTTTTATAATTTATATCTTCGCTATTTTTAAGATAACTAATACAATGTGGACATTTATTATTACATCTATTAGTTAAATCTATAGTAAGGGTAACTGGAGATTTTGTTTTGCCTTCATCTATATACTCTTTTAATCTATCACCATGATAGAATATTTTATTATTATTAAATATTTTATCCATATTTCTTAATAGCTATTTCTAATCTATCTACACATGATTTAGGATTATATATACCTCTTACTTCCTTGTCACCTTTCCAATTCCATTGCCTAGGCATATCTTGAATAACTTCCCATATATTAGACCAATCACTTAAAAGTGTAACATTTTCTAATTCTGGTATTCCAGCTACAGGTGTAGATATAACATGCATCCTCATCAACATAGCCTCTTTAATAGTATTAGGTATTCCATCTGAATCTCCATCTGATGTTACTATAGATGGATTCAAAAATAACCAACTCTCTTCCATTAAATCCTTAAGTTGTTGCCCATCTAACCATCCTACAAATTCAGTATACGATTTATTAATCCATCTTTTAGCTTGTTCTTCTAAATCTTTTCTAAGTGGACCATCACCAAATATAGTTAGATTAGGTACTCTATCTACTATCTTATCCAATCCCTTCTTAGGTATTAATCTACCACCAGCTATTATTCTATCATATCTAAATTTCTTTCTCTTAAACAATTCAGTCCTACAGCACATAGGAAGGTATACTAGCGGTTTCTTTATTCCCCACTCTTTAAATTTTCTCATATGATAATAAGATTGATATGTTACACAAATACAGTTAGGATGTGATGAAGCATTAAGCAAAGTATCACCATTATCAGTGAAGATATCATTAGCATGAGGACTGAGGATAAATGGCACTCCAAGTCTTTTGAAATGATTCCCAACTTGAGCAAAATGATAATGGGCAATCTCCATCCAATTGACATCATCACGAGTAGGATAATTACCATAATTGGGGTTAAGTGTAAATACTCTAACATTATGTCCTCTTCTCCTTAATTCATCTATCTCTAATTTAAACCAATGCTCAACATCATTTATGCCTCTGGCATTAAAATAACCTATATTCATATCTTTCTCATATATTTAGAGTTCTTATTACTCTCATTAAATTGATAAGTTCTACCTTGAAATAATTTATTATCACAAAACATAATCTGAAATCTGTAGAAATCTCTATTGCTATCTATAATATAACTGACAAAAAAATCAGGTTTATGATTTTCTTTTTCAAATAGAATTATATCTCCCTTATTGAATCTCATTTATGTTTCTCCATAAATTTTTGTGAACTAAGATTCCACCAATCTTCTGGTATATGTTCTATGTTTCTAAGTATTATTTCTTCTACTTTAGGATTACTTTCTGCTACATGCTTTAACCATTGAGGACGATGATAATCAAACACTATTGTATCAGATGGTAATTTGCAATTATCTACTAACTCTATAGATGGAAATTCTCCTTTTCTAAAATGACCAATAGGATTAAAATTATATCTTTTATTAAATAGTTTAAAATCCCATCCTTCATCTATTATCATTCCTGTAAAAGCAAATTCATTTGGATGTATCCCAAAATCTATCCACTTCTCACATATTTTTGTTAGAGGAATCCATCTTCTATTTATCGTATCTAGATGTTTGGATTGTAAACATACTACTCCTGTAGCTAGTAAAGGTCTTCCTATTTCATTATTTTCTACATATGGTAATTTAAGATTTGGTAGTTTTATTCCCATAGCTTTATATATTTGTCTCCATAATCGAGTTTCCATAATGTCATCTTTTATAATTCTTCTATTTTCTGATTGTAATATTATATCAAATTCTTTGTCTAATGTTCTATTGAACTCTTTTAACTTTCTTAGAAATAGTACATCTATCTCTGTCTTAATAACCCAATCTTTATCAGTCTCAATTTCCCAACAATGAAACATATACTGACATCTACTCTTTAAATCTTTAAATGGAGGTTTCTTATATATTTTAGTAGGTACTTGTTTTTGTATCCATTGCAATATTTCATCATTATCATCTCTATTAGTAGTTATGTGTAGAATGGTGTCTTCTGGTATATTCTCCTTTAAAGTATCTACCATCATATATAATTGTGGATTTAAGTATGTTGCTTTATCAAATGCTATAGTTAAGTCGAATGTTTCTTTTGCCATTCAATTTGTTTCCTTAATCCTTCTTCTATTGGAGTAGGATTTTTTATAGTTTCTCTATGAGAATAAGTATTAAAAACATCATGTCTATTCATATCTTCGTATTTTATTTTGATTTCTTTTCCAGTTATGTTTCCAATTATAGATATCACTTTATTTAAAGATGTAGATTCACATGCTCCCATATCTATTTTAAATGGTAAAACTTTGATATTTAGTAACTCTTCAATAGCAGGACATAAATCATCTATATAAGTCCAATCTCTAGATTGTTCTCCATTTCCATATATAACAATTGGTTTATCATTTAGTATATTATCTATAAATTTTCTAAATGCCAAATCTTTTCTTTGTCTTGGTCCATATACAGTAAATATTCTCATGCAACATATTGAATCTAATAATCCACTATTATAATAAGATTCGGCTATTTGTTCTGTAGCAACTTTAGATGTTGCATATAAAGATTTAGGATGATATCTATAGTTATAGTCATCTCCGTATACGGAGGATGAAGAGGCAATAAGTATTCTTTTAGGTTTCCAGTATTTAACACAATTATCTAATATAGTTTTAGTTCCTAGTATATTATCATATACATAATCACTGAATTTGTCTTGGGAATCCCTTACTCCAGCTTTGGCAGCTAAATGTATAACATAATCTACTTTACCTTTATATAGAGGTTCATAGTTTATATCATGTTGATAGAAATCAATAGACTTGTGTAATTTGGTAGTGTTGTTTCTATCTATTCCTATGATTTTATATTTCTTTCTAAGACTTTCTGACAGATTTGATCCTATAAATCCTGATATTCCTGTTATTAATAATTTTTCTTTTTTCAATCTAGATACCCCAACGCTCTAAGTCTATTTTCTATTCTTTTAATATCTTCAGATGTTAATTCATCATCTGGTATATTTTCCTCTATTTTTACGATTAATTGTTCTTTACTATCAACATATATTCTTTTGTTCCCATCTAACATACTTATGCATTTCATACCATTATTTTCTAGATATTTAGATAAGATATCAAGTGTCAATTTTTTCTGCATTTTTAACTTTCTCCACTTTTATATCCAAAACTCCACCATTAAACTTTATCTCTGCAGTATCTGGAATTATTGAATGAGGTAAGCCTATAGATTTTCTTATCCATCTACCCTTAGACATAATTTCAATAACAATTGCATCTTCTCTTGGTTTAACTTCTAAATCTTCGTCTTGAACTTTTATCTCTGCAGTGATATAAAGATGATCCTCATCTTCAAATATATCAACAAATCCATTACTGAATCCATTCTTTTCGGAGTATTTATATGCTCCATAATCCATTCCTCCAAAAATTCTATTTAATATCCTAGAAAATGGATCATCTTCATCAAAATCGTCCATAGTATCACTTTATTATTTCTTTAATTTCTCTTGCTAATTTTGTAACTTCATCTATATTTATATGAAGACAATTCCCATGTAATCCTTTGGATGTAGAAATTATACTATCCAATTTAGATTTTATTTCTTCTATTGTTTCAACTGAAAATGTCTTATTTTTAGGTGTTGGTTTCTCATCCTTCAAAACAGCTGAAAGATTAGAGCCTCCTGCGTCTTCATCTTCTGGTATTATCTCATCATAATTTTCTTCTGTCATATTATATCTCCTCATTTATTTAACATAAAACATTAATCCTTTTGAACCATCTGAATTGATATATATTGTTTACCCCCTTCAGATTCCCATGGTTTAAAAGATTTTAATATAAACTTATCTGATGCATCTTTTAGTGCATCGTGTATTTTCTTCATTTCTTCAAAATCTATTTGCACTTTAATTCACTTCCTTTACTAATTCTTTTATCTTCTTTACTATGGTTTTATAGTGCCAATCTCCAGCAATTTGTTCCATAGTCTTAAATTTATATTCACATTTCTTATTATTACATTGTCGGTATCTTATAGTAAAATCTCTTTTAAAGATAGTTCTAAGAACCCTAGATTTAGTTCCACACTTAGGACATTTAATATTATCACATCCTTATATATCAATTATAATCGTTCCTCTTTTCTATTAGATGATGACATCTATATTTATCTAATAGAGATTCCGTTGTTTTCTTTAAGTTATTTAGAGTATCTTTAGTATCTTCAGAAGATATTGTTACAGATACATATGGAGTATTTATATTAATAGTCCTAACCATTTTAATTTTTTCTTTAGTTTTCTTTTCTTTAGTTTTCTTTTCCTTCTTTTTCTTTTCTTCTTTTTTCGTCATTGATTAAATCCTCTATTAATTCTTTATCAAATTCTGGAAACATCATCTCATCATCTCCATCTGGTTGAATTATGATAATTGGGTATGTCTTGAAACCAAGAGACTTAAGTTTCTTTTTTAACTCTATGGTTTTTTTATTTCCTCCTTTAGACATATCAATTACCTTATATTCTATATCTTTAGAATCGAAATAGTTCTTAACTTCATCACAATTCTTACAGTTTGGTATAGTGTATATAGTTATATTCATAAGTAACAACTCTCATCTTCACAAGTACTTCTAAGTACCTGTCCAGAATCTCCAAGACATCCATAGCTTTCTAATCTATTCTCTATATGGTGTAATTTAATATGACAGCTTCTACACATTGGAATTAAATTTTCTTCTCTATTATCTTTTTTATTATGATTAATATGATGAACAATCAATTTCTCGTTCAATCTTCCTTGTTTTATTCCACACCATACGCACCTGTTATTATAGGATTCTCTAATTTTTGTTTTTAATGTATTATTAAAATCAAATCCGTATTCCTCCCTTGAAATACCTCCTCTCCAATTCCAATGTTGTTCTCCTTTTAATTTTGGAATATGATGTTTCCCTTCTGCAGTTAATTTTTTTAATGTCTTACTTATTTTTTGTTTAACTTTATCTGGACGTTTTTTACCCGTTAAGGTTTTTGATATCTTTTTACTTACTTTTTCTCTCCATTCTTTTCTTGTCCAAACTTCTTTTATACTACAAGAACGACATCTTGGAGAGTTTGGATGTTTTGAACTAATCTCTACACCACAATCTATACAATATCGTTTCTTTTTCATATCTTACAATCCTCACATCTTATCAAAGCATTTCTGTTACAATTATTTCTAAATATAGTCAAACCTTTTACTCCAAGTTTGTGTCCTAATATAATTAATTCCTTTATTTCTTTAACAGAAGTTGATTCAGGTACATTTATCGTTTTAGATATGGAATTTTCTACATATTTTTGAAATTCTGAAAGAATTTTCAAGTGATGTTCTGGAGATATATCGTATGTTGTTTCAAAATCTGGTGAATCTTTCATAGGATGAACAACTTTAACTACTTTATAATCTATTAATCTAGAATATTCTTTTGCAAAATTCGGTTCTATACCAGAGGATACTCCACAAATTAAGGATAAAGAGCCAGTTGGAGCAATAGTTGTAACAATAGAATTTCTTCTTTTTCTATAACCTTCTCTATAGGCTGGATATAGTCCCTTTTCTTTACCTAGTTCTTCAGATTCCTTTGATGCTACATCATTTATAAATGACATTATCTTTTCAGCCATTTTAATTGATTCTTTAGAGGAATATTTTATTTTGAGATGTATTAGCAAATCTGCAAAACCCATAATTCCTAAACCAATTTTTCTAGTTTTTTTAACTGCATTCTCTACTTTTTTTGTTGGATATGGACTTCCATCTAACATATTATCCAAGAATCTTACAGCTAATTTTATAGTTTCAGCTAATTTATCCCAATCTATATCTCCATTTTTTATATGTTTCATTAAATTTATTGAACCTAAATCGCAAGCTTCTCCATCTAGTAAAGAACTTTCAGCACATGGATTACAAACTCTTATGTCTCCTAAATGAGGGGTTGGATTGTCCTCATTAAGTTTATTATAAAATAATAACCCTGGTTCTCCGGTTTCCCATATGTTTGTAGCAATCATTTCTAATAATAAATTAGGAGATATTTCTCCTTTAATTTGATTATTTTTTGGAGATTTTAATTTTATAGGAATGTCAGATTTAAGATTATTAAAATACTCATCATCTAATAAAACACTTATATTCATATTATTTAGTTTATCAGTTTTTCTTTTACAATGAACAAAGTCTTCTATATCTGGATGATTATATTTTATTAAAGAGAGTTGTGCTCCTCTACGAAATCCTCCAGCTTTAACAGTTTCCACCATAACATCAAATAAATGTAAAAATGCTATTGAACCACTACTAACCCCATTACTTGTTTTAATTAAAGAGCCCTTTTCTCTTAATTTTGAGATAGAGATTCCTACTCCTCCTCCCATTTGAAATGTTTTTGCGGTATCTTTTAATGTTTCAAATATAGAATCCAATGAATCTTTTATTTCAAATGCAAAACAAGCTAACCAAGTACCTTTTTTACTAGTTCCAGCTGATGATAAACAAGGTGAATTTGGTAAAAAATCTAAATTACACAGTATATTAGAAAATTTTTCAGTATATATTTCTTTTAATTTATTTGTTTTTTCCACAGATGCTACGGCAGTTGCAACTCTACACATCATTTCTCTAGCTGTTTCAATTGGTTTACCTTCTTCATCTTTTCTTAAATATCTCTCTTTTAATAGCCACATAGCTAGAGGAGATAAATCCAAATCATTTAAATTATCTTTTTTAAATTCTGATCTAGTCTGAATATATTCTCTAACTAAATTTTTAAATCTGGAGCATAATAAAGCATCTATAACAACATCATCTATTTCCCAAGTATAAATTTCATCTTTATTTTCCATTATTGGATTTAATCTACTTAAAACTCTTGGTTTAAATTCATTCCAATCTGATATGGTAAATTTTTCATCAATTGATTGAGATGTTCTCTGAAGTGCATCTTTGATTTTATCTATATTATAATCTTGTCTAAAACCGAGTTTTTTAATTACTTTCATATTTATTTCTCCTAATATTTTCTGTTATGTTTAAATGGTCTATCTTTATTGATATCCATTTTCTTTGAAATCTCTTTTTCTAAATCTATTCCTAAAGAGCCTATCAAATCAAACAATCTTATAGCAACATCTGCTAGTTCTTCTGCCATTTTATTTCTATTATATTTTCTATCTTCTTGTACTGCTTCTGCTAATTCAGTTATAATCATCATACATGATTCTGGAAAAGTTCTTCCATTATCCCACCATCCTTTAGATTTTGAGATACTATAACACTCATCTACTAACTTATTAATATTCATTAATTCCACCAGACATATTTACAAACATTACAAACATACAATCTTTCCTCTTTTATTTTCCATTTTCCTTTTTTAGTTGTATACCATTTTCTTCTGTATTTATTTTCTTTATAGATATTAGTGGAGTTACATTTAGGACATCTCTTTTTCAATTTGTCCCATATATTACTCATGTATTATCTCCGTAGTTTTTATCTATTATTTCCATTATGTCTTTATTCAGTTCTTTAAGAAGAGTAGGTATAAAATTTCTAGTAAAAGAATTTATAGGTAATTTACCCTGCCCTAAATATTGATAGTGTCTATCTATATTACTTTGTATTAAATCTCTTATATTCTTTTTTAGTTTTTCTTTGCTCATATTAAGCATATAATAACAATTGAAATAAGAAATAATACTATGAATATAAATAGATAACCTAATGAAGAACCTATTAGATTAATTAAATCTTCCCTTTTTTCAGTTATTTCATCATCTGTTATAAAGTAATCTTTAATTTCTGATTTGTGAACTGGTTTTAACATAGATAAATAATCTGTTTTATTTGAAAATGCTCTAGCACATACACCACAATATTTCATTTTTTTGTACTCTTCATTAGTGCAATCTTCTATATAATGAATACATCTCATATATTTACAAGGTTTATTTCCTATACATATAGCCATATTATTAACTCCTAATTTCTAACTTATAATGTTTATCCTCATCTATAGAATCTCTAATTATTGTCTTTATCCTTCCTATAAAAAATATAGGTAATATATTATTAATTTTATTATATATATTAATATCTCTATCTAGTATTTCTGTTATATTGAATTTTATAAATGGAATACATATATACCATACATTCCATCTAATATTAAATGAGACATTAGGAAGCACTTTATTAGGTGCTTCCACTTTACCTAAGAAAGATATATGCATAATTACTTTACGTAACCTACATCTATCTTTGCACTTAAATCTGTAGTTATTCCACCTGATACTGTGTATGTTCTATGTATTGTACTTCCTGCATTTATTGTTGTTTGCCAATCACTTCCAGTCATTATATTGGAAGTTCCTAAATCAACAATCTCTCCATAACAAGTATCATTATTTCCATTATTTTTTACGTCATATTCTATATTAAATTCTTCTCCAGATTCTACAGCTGTTGGGTATACTGGATTTAATATTTCTAAATCTCCATGTATAATTATGGATATTGTAAATTCATGAGTATCTGTAGATATTTTAGTCATATTTTTTCTCCTATTCTTTTGTTAAAACATTTCCACATTTAGGGCATTTCCTTTGATTACAAGGAGTAAGTCTGCTATGTCCTATTCTATATCCACATTTTGGACATACACAATTCCCACCTGGACCACTACCTGGTTTATCCCCTTGAGGGTTTATATTTCTTCCTCTTCCAATAGATTGGTATACTCTTCCTCTTGAACCTCTTCTCATAAAATTTCCTCTCATAATATCTTTATTATTGTTATTAAACCTAATATAATAGTTAGTAATGCTATGCATCTTTTAAGAATTAAATCATTTAGATGCTTAGTAGTATATGTTGCAAATGGAACAGCTATTGAAGCTCCAATTATCATTGGAATTGCTAATTCTAGATTAACAAATATTCCTAATATACCAAATGATAATATCCCAACTGCAGATGTTAATCCTTCTGATAAAGATGTAATTCCAACTGCACTTCTTCCTTCTATACCAGATAATATTTGTCCACTCATAACAATTGGACCATATCCACCACCAGACATTCCCTTATTGAAAGAAGCTATAGAACCCAATCCTATAATCTTTTTCCATGAGAACTTGAATTGTCTATTTCTAGTTATCAATATAAATAATCCCATTAATAGAACCAATACTCCTATATATAAATTAAGATAATATTTAGGTATATTAACTACTATTAATGTAGCTACTATTACTCCTATTATACTACATACAGTTAAAACTGACATAACTTTAAAATGTATTCCACTTGGGTGTAGATTTACATTTCCAACCTTATGATGAGCTATACCAGATAATACTCCAGTAACTAATTCAGATAATAATACTGCAGGTACTATTTCTATAGCTGATAATCCTAATATAAGTAGTATTGGTGTAGCTGCAGTTCCATAACCCATTCCTAAAGACGAGTCTATGAATTCACATATGAATGCTATTATAAATATACCAATTAATAAACTAATCTCTATCATACAAAGAATACATCCTTTATTATTTTTTTAATGTATATTTATTAATTTACCTCTACGATATTTATTAATATCTACCAATTCAGTATTTATTGTACGTAGTTTTATACCAACTTCCTTAAACATCTCTTTAGATTTTATACTATGCTCTAACCACTTATCTTTGTTATTTTTATCCCAAACTTCATCAACTATAACTTCTTTTATTCCTGATTGTATTATTGCTCTAGCACAATCAGTACATGGAGTTCCATTTGTATACATCCTACATCCTTTTAATGATACTCCAATTAATATTGCATTATATATTGCATTTCTTTCAGCGTGTTCAAAATAATAATATTTTTCTGGAGGTTCCAATCTTTTTTCTTTTGAGTAACTTAATCCTCGTGGTAATCCATTATATCCTAGACTTACAACTTCATTATTTGAACCAACTATTACTGCTCCTAAATGAGTTCTAGGATCTTTACTCTTCATTGCTATTAGATAAACCATATTCATGAATAATGTATCCCAATCGTTTATCATTGTTAATTTCATGCTCCCAAATTCTTATTACATTGTAACCTAATTTAGTTAATTTATTAGTTACCCATTTATCTTTCTTTCTGATTTTCCAAACTGGTAATCCTTTTACTATTGTATTCATAGATGGATAACACTCTTTACACCCGTGCCAGAAACAACCGTCTATAAAATATAAATCATTATTAACTTTAAAATCAGGTAATCCAAACATATTGGGTTTTTTATCATAACTTACATCATTACTTATTAATATATTCTCAAATTTCTGTTCTATATCAGTATCGTGATATTTTTGTTGACTATGTAATCCAACTCTTCCTATCTTCCTAAAATATTCAGTTTTTTCTTCATCTGTCATATTATTTGTAAAGTGATTATCAATTATTCTATTTATGTGTTTTCTAGATAATTTTTTCCCTTTATTCCAAGATTTCTGTAATTTCTTACCACCTTTATTCCAAGGAATGGAATTTTTCTTAAAAGTATTTTTATAATTTACACTATCAAATCCATATATATCAATATATTCTCTTAAAGTGATATTATGTTTTGATAGATGTGTGTTAGTAATAGATTTAAATTCTTTTCCACAAATCTTACATTTTTTCATGTTCTACCTAATATTAATATTAGTAAAGCCATTATAATTTTATCTATAATCCAAAGTATAATTAGGTATGTTGTCTTTCTATCAATGGAAGATGTGTCTTCTAATATTTCATCTGTATCTTCTGCAATGTCATCTATTCCATTTTCTTCTTTTGATTTTGCCATTTCTGATACTCTGGATTATTCTTTTCATACTCTACTTTTAGAATATTATATTTACTACATCTCTCATTATACATTTTCAATCCCTCTTCTTCACCGAAGACGGATTGTAATGTTTCCAATGGATAGAATTCAGGTTTAGTTGCAGTAGCTCGATACTCCATTGAGTTTCTATACTCAATTTTTCCATTTTGATATGTAATTTTAGTTCTAGGTATTTTAGTATTCCATATCTCATCTATATCTTCAATATATTTTTTATATTCCATTTCTAGCATCTCCATTTGTAATGATATACCTCTTTAATTTCATCTGGACATTTAGCCATATAATTATAAAATTGTCCTATATATCCTCTAGAAATTCCTATACAATTATCTGATGGATATCTAGAACATTTAATTCCTAAATCATTAATCTTCCTAACTAATAATTCGACATCTTCCTGTGGGTATCCATATGTAGCAAATCTAGTAATTGGGTATTTACCAGCAATATAATATAAATTACCATCACCAATAAACCATTGCCTCATAGTTGTTGGAGTTAATTCTAAATCTTTTGGTATTCTCTTTTTACCGTTTGGATACCATTTTAATCTGATATCTTTCAAATCTACATATGATTTAGAAGAATAATTCCAAGCAGTGCCAAATTTATTTTGTATAAATCTAATTTTACCTGATTGTTCTATACCAAATGAGTTGAATTTATCACTTAACCATTCTAAATACTCTCTATATTTAGATGAACACATATACTGTGAACCTGCTCTATTGGAGTGATATGTTAAATGTCCATCACCTAATAGTTCTCCATTGATAAATTCTAATGCATCTATATTTAATTCAACTCTTTCTCGATATCTTCTCATTTTTATATTGTTGGTATTCAGGGTTATTAACTTCCCACTTATTATACATCTTAACTATCCAATCTTTCAAGTCTGTCTGTTGCATATTCTCTGGAAATTCCACATCAGGCTTATTAATCCATACAGGAATTCTCTCTAATCCAGGTATAGTTTCCATACCATGAAAGTGTCCTGTTACTATTTGTCCATTATAAGTTTCACCAAGAGCTTCATTATGATCTGAGAAACATATTATAAGTTCATTACCACCTGTAATTTCATTAATACCCTTAAGAGTTTCTCTTGCATAATAAACTCCTTTCATATATAATTCTCTTAATTTTTTAGGATTTTGATGAGCTAATCTCTGCATTACTCTACTACCATTCTTAATCTCTGGTGATTCTACTGCACCAAGACTATCATATATAGTAAAATTTCCATGTGTTATAAAAGTCCAAAAGAAAATAACATCTGTCCAGAATGAATCTGCCATAGACCATTTTTTACCAACATATTTCCATATATCAACATCCCAATTTGATTTGGCATTCCAATTAATAGGAGGCATAAATTTATCCATACCTTTTCTTGATGGAGGTAATGGTACACAGGGATGTGTATCTGGACCTATTAATCTGGATACTGTTATGTGACTATCGAAATAATCAAATAAAGTATCATCTATTCTATTTGGATCTATACCAGACCAGAACGCTTCATCTGTTCGTGGTATTCCTAATTCTTCTGGAGTTTTGCCAGTTACTATTGCTGGTAATATTGGACCTGTAAATCCATCTAATGATGGTATATCTGTCCATGATTCTTCTCCAAGTATTCCTTTTAAAGGTTCAACTGCGTCTAATCTTAACGAATCCCAAGCGATTATAATCATATTTTTAATTTCCTTTGCATTAATTTACAATATTCCTTATTATGTGTATTTGGAAAGTACATTTTATTCCTCTCTTAATTTGTAAGTATTTTGTATATGTTTAAAACCAAGACTTTCAAATAGATTTATAGACTTAAGGTTATTAGGATTAATATTAGCAATATTATCCTCAACTCCATAATCATAAATTAGTGGAATAGCTTCTTTAGCAATACCATTATTCTGATATTCCTTTTTAATAAATATACCAATCTCACCTATATTAGTTTTATACAAACTACCAACTCTATTATCACCCTTCCAAATTATGAACCATATATGATAAGGTTTACTCTCTACAAAATTTTTATGTTGCTTATAGGTAGGTAGCTCTTTATGACTAATGTTAGCATTGTCTGGTCTTTCTTTAAGTAAGTCATAAAGGAAAACTACATCCTCCTCATGTGTGATAGCTTTAAGTTCTATATTCATTTTCTAACTCCATTAACTGATATTACTCTTTCAATAGCTCTAATCTTTTCTATTGCATCGGCAAGTTCTTCAGGCTCTATACTAAATTTATTATCATATCCTTTTAAGTTACGATCAGTAGTAAAGTGCTTCTCAATAATCTTAGCACCTCTAGCTACTGCGACTAGCATAGCATCTGTACCTACTGTATGATCACTAAACCCTACATATTTAGAGTTTTCAAAACATGGCATAATAATATCTTCTATCTTTGTAGGATAATCTGATACACAATATAGATAGTATATATTACCTTTTGTTCTTATCTTTGGCATTTCAATTTTATTCCACATACCTAGACTAACAATCATATCCTTATTAGTAGAGCAGATTTTATTTATAAGAGATTTATCACTTACACTTCTACTAGCTATCTTATATCTTTTCATACCTAGTCTCTCAACCCACTCTACCCTTTCTGAATCAAATACAGATGCCATAAATTCAACTCTAACACAATCACAACATTCCTTAAACTCTCTTAATGTATCTTCTGTAAATTCACTAGCCTTAAAGTCTTCTCTTAATTGTTTATTTAATTTAAATTTATCAGTATCATAGACTTGTGTCTTAATTATATCTGCACCAGCCATCTTAGCTTCATATATCATCTCTCGAGCTAAGTCCATGTTACCATAATGATTACGTCCAATCTCTGCAATAACTATAGTTCTCAATTCTATATTATATCCCATATAGTTAATCTATCAACATATTTATCATATTTCTTAAGTACATCTTTAAATTGTTTTATATATTCTTTTTTTCTCTTTGAGTTTCTCCAATATCTAGCTGTTAATCCATCGTGTGCAGAATATATTGCAGTTTGATGAAGTTCTATTAAAGGATAAGTATCATAAGATTTACCTAGCCAAGTTACTTTTTCTCTAGGTATAGTATGAGTAATAGTTGCACTATTTTTATCAATATCTATTATATAATCTAATTTTGTTATATATGGTAACATATCATCGATTATATTCTGCATAATAATCTCACTTTCTTGAAGGTTCTTTTTGACATCTATTATTTTCATATTCTATTTCTCCTCAAAACATTTACAATCATTATTTTCATTGATATCCATTGGATTATCTGGTTGCCATCTATGGTACCAAGAATCTCTATATGGAATATTTGGACAAATACAGGCTTGATATGATGTACCTGATGAGTATTCTTTGGTTCCTAACCATTTGCAATTCTTACAATATACTTTCTTAGTCATATATATCACTGTCATATATAATCTTAAAATTAACTGTTGAGCATTTAATGAAATAATCTATCCAATGTCTCCATATAGATTTACAACTGTTACATTTACAGTAGTATTCATAGATACCATCATCACTTTTTCTTTCATATTCAGTCTCTATATTATCAGAGCCACATTTACAAATGAACCAAGGATAGTTACCATCTTCTCTTATTTCTGTTAATACTATTGGAATTTCTTCATAATATCCACAATTTGGGCAGGTTGTGAATTCTTTTTTAGTCATCTAAATCCTCCAAATCATCTGGATAATCTTTTAATGGTCTATGTGCATCAGTGGATATATTAAATTCAAATCCATTACACTTTATCTCTTGTTGTATAAGCTTTCTTGATAACTCATTAATCTCATCTTCATGTATATCTCTATTAAACCGTATTATAATTTCAACATCACTTTCTTCTTCAGTCATCTACTCCAAATCTCCTATTAATTTTTTTCTTTATGATATTAACTATATATTTGTCTATAAACTTTTGTTCATCTGTTAATTCATCATATGCCTTTTGTGCTTCTGTATTATAACTTTCATCTTTAAGATTAACACATGCTTCTAGATACCACTCATGTATCCTTTCAGGTGTTATATCCTCAATCAATTTCTCTCGTAGAGTTATAATATCATCTTCTTTATAATGTAATTCTCCTTCATGCTTATAGGTAGGATAATATAATTTTCCTTTCAAACTCCACTCTTTATCCTTAGTCATCTTTTGGCACCCAATCCACATACCCTAATTTCTTAGGCATTATTATATTTGCATTCTTAAATTCTATATCTGCATTATCCATAGCTTCTCCGATATCTTTACTAAGTGGTATATCTACAATTATTATTATTTTACTATGATTAAAATGATATATTAGTTTATCTTCAGTCATCTTTACCATCCAGATTAAAGAACATTTTAATCCATCTACTTAAAACATCTCTACCCCAACTACCTCTATGAGATGTTTCTCTTATCATTAATTCAATCCAATCATTATCTGATTCTAAATCTTCATATGCTTTATCTAGTTCTTCTATCCATCTCCTACCCGCATCCTGTAAATCAAGAGCAAATACAAATGGACTTAAGAACTTATCTTCATTCTCACTATTACCTAGTGCTTTCTGTAATTCTTTTAAAGTAACCAATTCATCTATCTTTCCTATTTCTGTTGGATTGGCAACTAATGCATTTCCATTCTCTAGTTCTACTACTATTAATACCTTTTTTACTTTCTGTCCTATAATATCTTCAGCCATAGATACCTAATCCTTCTTCGTAAGTTGTATATAAATTATATTCGTCTAGCCAAGATTCTTTTTCATTACATTTTGGACATTGAAACATAAACATACTATCTCCTAATGGATGGATTTCTATATATCTATGTTTGCAATAAGGACACACTATTTCTTTCTTCCATTCTAGATTTGTTACTGTTTCTTTCCAATTAGTCATCTCTCTTACTCCAATTTATTTTAGTTCCATTTCCTTTTCCATCAAGAATCATTCTACAATCACATTGAGGATTAACACAGTGCCATTCCTCATGAACTGTTCTTCCTATTGAATATGGAAGCATCATAGCATTGCTTAGAGATAGATTGTTATCAAATACTTGACTTACTATTTGCATCTCAGATTCACACCAAGGGCATAGTCTAAGAGCACTTATTTGTTTAGTCATGATTTCATCTCAATATTAAAACTATTATACACAATATCTTTTTCAATGAGCATTCTAACAAGTTCATCAAAGTCAGCTACATGTTCAGGTTTATGTTTATCAAAGAGAATTAATAATCCATACTCTTCATCTGATGGATGGACACAAAATAAATCTACATCTCCTCTCATATCGCCATTGCTCCTTCAGTAGGATAAGATGGTTTCTCTCTCATAGCAAGAGCTAGAGATAGCCAAGTTAATACTATCCCCACATAGATACCTATTATAAATTCAATCATTTCTCTGCCAACCCTTCCATAGTCTTAGAATGCTCTTTAGCCATAGATATAATATCTAAGTCATTCTCATATATATTACCTATAACTTTTACATTTCCCATAACTACCTCAGTTCCAAGCATATATGTTCCACAATTTAATTCTCCACCAAGAACCCAAGTTCCATCCATATTTCTTTCTATTGGGCATATATAATCAGTATTTTTTGGAAAGTATGCTATATGTCTATGAACTATATCACCTTCGTATATTTCCTTTCTATTCTTATCTTTTAATCCTGTATATTGCAACATAACATATCTTCTTGGTGATAGTTTATGCCCACCAGTAATATACCAATTTTCTCCAGTATATGTAATATCTATATCATCATATCCATTTCCAGTCCAAGGTATTATAAAGTGTTTCTTTTTCTTATCCCACACTCTAAATTTAATATCTATTGTCATTTCTTATACCTCTATTATCAACTCATCTCCTTTAAACCTATAAGTAATAAACTCTGGGTTATATCCATTTTTCCTACATCATTTAATTATTGCCATAACTATATAACTACATATAGCACTTAAAATCCAACCTATACAGAACCATTTCACTTGCTGATATAATATTGTATCTCCCATTTTCATTTTATCACCTTATATAGACATAGGAAGATGAGTTCCTATATCTATCACATTTAAATATTTGATATTAGATTCTAAACAAAACTATAGTAATTATAATAATTCTAAATTTGTTGCTTTTAAACCCTTATCTGTTTTTTCTATATCATACTCTACTTCATCTTCTTCTTTGAGTATGATTCCTTTTGGTACATCTGTATTATGAATGAATACGTCTTCACCATCTTCTCCAGATAGAAATCCATATCCCTTTCTAAAGTTGTACCATTTTACTTTACCTTTCATATTTACTCTTTACCTTACTGTACATATAACATACACTTAATCCTTAAACCACCCTTCTCTTTTTCCTCCGAAGTATGGTTTAGCATAACCCATTCTGATTAGTTCATTATTTAAATTTATACCTTCATAAAATATATTTACTAGATATCTACCAAATTTTCCTTCTTTACTTGTTTCTATTTCAATTGTTTTATCTAATATTAGTTCTCTAACATAATCTCTAGCTTCATATCCAAGTTTCTTTTCTTTTTTGTTTCTTGTTCTTAATTCAGGTGTATCTATTCCTATAAGTCTTACCTTTTCCTTGAGATGAATATTAAATCCTACATCTATTAATAGTGTACAAGTATCAGCATCATAAACATCTATAACTTTAGCTCTGTATCTATACATAATTATTTCTGACTACATCCACCATTTCCAAGAATAATATCTCTAGATTTTTCCTGTTCAGTTATATTTCCTATCCAAGTATTTTTACTTTTGCATTTTGGACATCTAATAAAGAATAGCTCTGATGGACACTCAAATTTAATAGTGGTTTTTTTATTACAATCATCACATATAATTTCTGCTTTTGGCATATTACTCACTTGAATCTATCCTTATATATCTAACACTTCCTCCACATAGAGGACAAGAAATATCATATGGAGGTATGTCTTCTTTAAATGTTATTTTAAATTCATTATTACATTGATTACATACAGCTTCTACAAACTTCATTTATTATCGCCTGATAATACATCTCCAATTAATTTCTGCCAATGTTTAGATATTATATCCCAACTGCAATTTTCAGTTGCCCATTTTCTAGCATTATTTCCATGTTCAGTGACTAAGTCTCTATTATAATAATATTTATTCATAACTTTGACTAAATCATCAGTATCTACTAAAGAACGTCTAACTGCAGCTACGTCTAATTTTTGCCATAATAAATCTTTAACTTTAATTAAAGATCCTCTTGGAGATGGACTTCCATCAATAATAAGTTCTTTACTAGTTGTATAATCACAAGCTAGTGATGGTAATCCACATGCAAAACCCTCTATATGTGTTAAACCAAAACCTTCTCCACCTGTGCAATTAAGATTTAAATCCCACATATTGTATATTTTTGCAACTTGTTCTCTAGGCATACCTACTCTTTGAGGAGAAATCATCTTATTTTGTATACCATATAAACCTGCAAAATATTGTATTGGCCAACCAAACTCATCATTCCAATCCATTTGCATATGTAATAGCACATCTTTTTTATCTTTAGCAAATTTAGAGAAAGCTTCCATAGTTCTAACTGGTTGTTTTCTAGGTTGGTTTCTATTTATATTGCCACATATAAAAAAGTTTTCTAGATTATCAGGTTTTTTCTCATTAGTAAATATTTTAGTATCAACTCCATGCCATATTCTAGGAACATTCATATTAAAATATTTACTAAAAATATCTTTACCATAATCTGACATAGCTACAACTTGATCAGCCATCTTATAAATATAATCCCACTGAGCCATTGGAGGATCTCCATCTTGGGGAGCATATTGTATCCACTTAGTATCTCTAGGAAAGGTTTCTTTAAATTTAGTTAATTCTCCTTTAAGATTTCTAGTTAATGTGTGTATACCTTTAAATTTCTTAGAAGGCAAATCAACAATTTTCAAATTTATTGAATCGGGTTGCATTATTTGAGGTACATGCTGAACCATTTGAATATCATTTACTGTAAGTAATATTTCTGGCTCTAAGTTATCTAGCAATACAGGTAAACTTCTACTACCAAAATCCCATCTATCTTTACTTCTAGGGAAATTGGCATGTTGTATAACATTTCTTTTTGTATCTTGTATATTTATAATAACCTTTTGATCCTGCATTGATTGTAATCCTAAAACATGTACATCATATTTTTCTGCTAGAGACCAAGATACTCCCATTAAATCATTTGCAAATCCAGTTGGACCTTGTAATGAATCTCCGATCAGTAATATTTTTTCTTTTGTCATTATAAATCTCCTACTTCCTTAAAATAATCAACATATTTCTTAGTTAGACTTTCCCAAGAGTATGGTTCAGGTTTAGGAACTTTGTTTAAATCTCCTCTCCTTAAAACTTTATATGTATCCTTGACAAAATCTTTCATATCTGCTCTTCCTTTTTCTACATCCTTTAAACTTGAAACAAAGCCATAGTGAGAAGAATCTTTAACTATAAGTTTAGTTCTAGAGCCCATCATATCCATAGCTATACCAGAATTTGATCCAGGTACTTCCATCTTATTCCAAGCAAATAATAAGTCACATAGTTGCATCTTTTCATTCAAATCCTCTTCACTAACAAAATCTGAATCTATCCTAAATTGTTCTTCTTTTCCCTGTTTTTTTACTTCATTTAAAATTTGTTTCTCAAAACCAAAATCTCCTCCCTTCCAAAAGGAGGTAGCAAAATACAGAAATTCATCTTTCTTTAATTCTTTTAAAAGATATTTAACTATATCTGGCAATCCTTTACCTGTACCGGCTATAAATCCCATAGTTCCCAGAATCTTTTTATCTTTAGGTAGATTCCATTTGTCTCTAAGTTTGTTCTTATCCTTTTTAGGGAAAACTAGTGCTGGATGAGGTATAACTTCATAACTCCAAGGTTCTTCAATACCACTTATTTGGTTCTTACTATGTATAACTATACCATCTATAAGTGGATAGAATTGCTGTAGATATCCCATATGATGAGCTGTGATTATTATAGGCTGAGGATATTTTTGTATAATCTGCTGTAATTTATTAGGTTTCATAAGTCCAGGTTCAAATTGAATATTAATTATATCTGGAGAGTTCCTTATCTTATTAACAAATTGCATTGCTTCTATATCTTCTACGCTATTAAGATATTTTTCTAATCTTTCTGAATATGTTGCTATTCCACAACGTTGTCCAAGGGAACTACATTGTATAGCAATCTTAAGTTTATTTTCCATATGATTTCTTCAATTCATTATAACATTCGTAACATACTTCAACACCTTTCTTCAATTCACTTTTAGTGAGTCTATCATTTTTTCCTAGAATTTCTAAAAATTTTTCTTTATTAAAGTTTCTTGAAGATGACCATATAAAAAATGGTCCTGGATCACAATTGCATTTATAACAGTTATGTATTCCCATTCTATCTATTTCTCCTATTTTTGATTTTTTCTATATACAATTTTAGCTGAAGGAAAACCAAATTCTTCAAACTCTTTTATAGCTTCTACTATACGATCTTCAAATGAATTTCCAAATGGAGCTTTATGTCTCATTTTATTCTTTTTATCTCTCCATACCATTTGTATAACCCTTGATGATAACACGTATATTTTAGGTTGATATTCTTCACAAATAATTTTAGCAAAAGCTTCTCTTCCTGGTCCACCTTTACCATCATCCATTCGATCGTATACCAAGCATAAATATGCATTACCTGGTTCTATTTCACTTAAGTCTTCGGATTTATCTGGAAACAGTATTTTACCTGATGGCATTTTAGAAACTAGTTTTCTACTACCGTCTTTTTGTACCTTCCAACCAAATACCACTGACATAATATCTTTGAATAGTGGGTTTTGATTTTGTTTTTCTAATATCTCCTTTTCAAAGGATTCTGCTCTAGCTCCAGCTACTCCCTTTATTTTTTTAGCTTCTTCTATACTCAGAATTTTGCTTTCGGTTAGCTTTTCTGAGGTTTCTCCTGGCATATATTACCTCCTTTATTTAATATTTTTATTATTTCTTTATTCATAATTTCTTTCTCCAATTCTTTTGGTTTTAAATCAAATAATTGATGAACCTTTCCAAATAGATTACTTCTTAAGTAGTATGTATAATCTATTTCATATCCATTTCCTAAACCTTCATCAATATCGAAAGCTATCTCAACTCTCTTTCTTCTTATTTTTCTAACTCCTACAGTTTCATCTGTAAGTATTGGTAATATCATAAATTTATCACCAACTTCCACATTAAATCCATATTCTTTATTGGCTCTAACTAAAGCTTTAATGTGATATGGAAAACCCCCATAAGAGCCATCTATTAATTTTCTACCATATTGTTCTATAGGCTTTGTTAATGGTTTAATTAATCCTAATCTTGTTGAATCTATTTCTTTTAATTTTTTTATTCTCTCTTTCAATCTATATTTCAAAGTAGAAATAGTTGCTCCTTTCATTTTTAATTTAATTAATTCTGTTTCTATATCAGCTAATTCTTCTGGTACTTCTGATCTCATAAAGTTCATACCAGTAACATCCCAACTATCAATATCATCTAAACTACCTTCTTCAGGTATCAATACATTTCTAGCTGGACTATGTATATATGCATATGGATAGTATCCCTTTACATCTAATTCTGGTAATACTCTAGAGTCACTACTATAATCTTTTATTATATCATTTAGATATCCTATCATTCCTTCTTGACTGTTCTTATCTGTATTAACAAATATACTATCTGTATGACAATAACACCAAGATTGATTTATTACATCACATGCTTCTTTAATAATATTTATAAGATTTCTTACTATAGCTGTTATAGCATCAGCAACTTCGTAATCTCTCATCCTACTATTAGCCCAACCAAAGATACCATGACTAAAAGCAGCTGCTTGTGTTTTTAATGCAAAATCTATTTTTTTGTACCGTTTCCAAATAGCTGAATTTTTTTCAACACTTTTAAGTTTATTTTTAATCTTTTTCCTATCATCCATTATCTCCTTTAATGTTTCTATAAATATACTTCTACTGTCATTAAATTTAATTTCTTTATATTCTCCAGCTTTATTAGTGTAACTTACTACATTTCCTCCATTCTCGTCTTTAGTTTCTGGAGAGACATTTTTAGATATTACAGCATATGGATATGCATGAACTAAATCAGTTACTAATAATCCTTTATATATACCCGGTCTAGCGTCAGGTTCAGCTGCGTCGTATTTTACCTCATCTCCTTTATCTGAAAAATCTCTACTAGGTAATATTATGTTCTCTTTATGATAAGCTCTTAGTAAAGCTATATCATTAACTACAGCGGTTATAATTGTGTCTTCTAATAAGCAATGTAAAGACCAAGATAATATAAGATGTGTTTCTATACCTCCAAGAAAATTATCTATTAACTCTGGAATTATTGTATCAATTACATTATATTCTAATAATTCTTCTTCTTCCAAGTCTTTAATATGTTTAGCTCCAACATGTAATTTATCTAAACCTACCATCTGAACTCCAACATTACCTAAAGACCATCTTCCTCTAATCTCTTGTGCATGCATCTTCTTAGATACTGTAAGCATATCTATAATAGATAGATTATGTGATACATCTGAATCAAATTCTCTTTCACCTAATTTAATACATCCATCTACTTCTTTTAGGTATCCTCTTTCTACTAGTATATTAATAAGATTTCTAGTTTCCTTTTCTGAAAAATACTTTCCTGACATATTCTCTATATACTCTTCTTTTGTAAATTCTTTACCAGTTCTAGCATAATTTAAGTGATGTTCTACTCTATCTAGTTCTCCAACCATTTCTTTTCTATTTATTGAAAATAATATACCTATATCAAATTTTATATTCCATCCAGTTACTATATCATACTCTTGTAATTTCTCTAGAATATCTAAAGCCATTTCACTTCCATATGTTGTAGTGTATTTACTATCATAAGTTATTGGATTTTCCATATCATTAATAGAATAAGCTATGACATCTTCATTTATAGGGTGATTTGTTTCTATATCTAATATAGCCACTTTAGGTTGTATTGATTCTTTAGGTTTAAAGTAATCATACATGTCTATAAGAAACCTACGAACAAACAAGATATCAGCTTCATAAGGTAGTGGGAAACCTTTCTTTCTTCTAACTTCTCTAAAGTTCTTGATTCTACTTGGATGCATCCCTTTAAATGATAGCTTTTCAGCTTCATTTCCTAAATAATCTTTATAACTTCCACCTTTCTGTTTTATAAAACAATACGGCAAAAATCTTTGTATTTTTAATTTAACCTTTCCAGATTCTTTACCTCTTCCAGATAGAAATATTCTAGGAGAGTCGTCTCCTTTATTGAAAGTATAGTATCCTGAATATATCTGTATTGTTTTATTTTGTATATCTTTTATGATATCTTTAGATACTCCACTATTATACTGTAACTCATTGTCACTAATATATACTAGAGAATCTTCATCAAATTTATTTTCTATCTCAAGAGGTTTTAATATCATTTATTTTTTAATCTCCATAATAATTTTCCTTCAAAATCTGGGCAATTATTGTTTTCATTTTTAAATGCTGGGGAACTTCCCCATCTTATATTATAGGATTGTAAATAATTATCTTTTATGATTTTTTCAATTAAACAATGATCTTCTTTATTACCATCCCAACGAGCTGGAAAATAATATTTACAATTACTACAATATACTTTTTTCTTAGTCATCTTATTCTCTTTTAATTACTTTACCACATACACTGCATATGTCACATATCCATATCCTTTCAACAACAGTTTCATGGAAATCATTATGCATTTTTACTATTTTTTCATCATATTTTCCATGAAAGAAATGTCCTTTTCTATCACACTTACTCATATATTTTCCTCCTATAGTTCTTCGACCATAACTCTATCCATAAATTCTTCATATGTTATATCTTCAAGATTACTTATATCTTCTTTGACTTTATCATAATCTTCTTGTGTGATTTTATGTCTTCCATCTTTAAATATAATTGGTTTAAGATTCTTAGCTTTGAAAGCTACAGTATTTTCAACGATTGAATCTGCATCTCCAATAGATACATCATACCCAGTTATCACACAATCTTTTAATATATATTGGTTTTCATTATCATCGGCAATTAAATCTATAGAATATAATTTATTAAGTAAATTATCAAAATCTGAAAAGTTGTCAGAAATCAATGTTGCTTCTCCATTAATCTCCTTAACTCCAAACTTATTTTCTAATTCATAATTATTTACTATTAATTTCATAATTCCTCCACCATAACTCTATCTAAAAACTCTTCATATGTTATATTCCCAAAATTTCCTATATTATCTTTAACTATGTCATCAATTTTTGGATTATTCATAAGATTTTCAGTATTTTTTAATGTTGCATCTGTCATTTTAACTGATGCTGATATTTCTTTTCTACCTTCAATTGGAATTGTTTTGGTACTTCCGTACATTGTTAAATGTTGGATATTATTATTCACTTTTAAATTCTTTGCTTCTAATTTCATAATCCCAAATATCCTATCAAAGGTTTCCACATTATAATCAAGCAACTTATTATACAAATAATATAAATAATATAATGGTATCTCATATATTCATCATATTCTAAATCTTCTAGATACATTCCTTCATATAAACCATAAAATATATTAACTATACCTAATGTAAAAAAAGAAAATATTAACGGAAATCCCCATGAATATATACCAAACATAGTTAAGATACTTATAGCAAGATATATTATACCTGAATAAACTCCACCTGCGTATATAGCTAACTCACTAGTTTCTCCATACCAAGAACAAACTAAGCTAGGTATACCTTTATGAGATGTAACTATAATATATCCTCCATCAGCTCCTTGTCTGTTAGCTTCTAGAATATGACATAACTCATGTCCAAGAAATGCTAATATCCATATCATAAAAAATATAAAAACAAGAATTAATAGATTTATTACAATCATCTATACATTCCTCTTTCATATTCTTCTTTATTTTTCTTTTTGTTTTCTTTCTTCTTTTCCATCAGTTCTTTCATTGAATCTACAAAAGCATTTAAATCTTCTGTGCTCTTTATATTATTAAAAACATTTGTATTCTTAGCACTTTTAAACATACTGACTGATTTCCAAAATATTTTTATATGAACTAAAGATAATTCTATAATAACAATTCCAAATATTATCATAATAATAATATCATACCATATCATCTATATCTTCTTCTCCTGCAGATAAACCAAATTCAGTATCAGCTAGAATCAACGAGCAATAATTACAAACACCAATTGATATCTCTTCTTCTGTTTCTAATTCTTCTCCACAGATTTCACAATATTCTGTCATATTATTCCTCCTTTAATAAATCTATTATATCTAATCCATATAATTTATATATTTCCTTTTCCATTAATTTCCTATGTTTATTTGTAGTTCTTCCTGCATATCTTTTATGTATATCTTTTGGCATAGGAATAACTAGTATATCATTAATATGATGGTATTCAACTTTAATATCTTCTGGGAATGGATTTTCAAATAACTCTATAATTTTATATTGAGTATATCTTTTGTGATTTCCTTTAGCTACATTTAATTTTCCTTTTTCTGTCTTTCTATAAGTTCTTTGGCTCTTAGTAAAATCTCCATTTTCTAGTCTTATTTGATATCTTTTCCTGTCTTGTTCTCTTGCATATTCTAAATTATTATCTCTCCACTTTCTAGTATATTCTGCTCTTTTTTCTAAATTACTCTTTCTTCTTTCTTCCACACAATCTTTGCACTCATAACTTAAACCATCTGATGAACTTTTATTTTTCCAAAACATAATTATTGGATATATACAATCGCAATGAGAGCATTTTTTATATCCATTAAATGATTTCATATAATCCCTGTTTTTCTTAAAATATAACCTTCAGATTTTTTATGTTCACAATTCTCTACACAACAAAATCCTAACTCTTTTAATGTGTTGCAAGATGGGGGAACATAACCCCGACTTTCTATATGTTCTAGTTGTCTTAATGTATAATCAAAATTAAAATCAATCCAACCAAAACTTTGAATTTCTTCTAGTATTTTATCATAATCCCATCCATCGGATAACCTTAATATAGCATATGTAAATCTTATTAGATGTCTAGGTTCTGAGTCTATTTTTACTAATTTTTCTATACATGGATAAGAATGATAATTTGATTGTTTATTAATATTTCTACTAGGTATTTCAGTTGGTAATTCATTATCTTCATAAATCTCATCTAAATCCAATTCCTTTCCTATGTTATAAGCTAAGATTCTACATAAATCTCCATTTATATTATAAGTTCCTGGAATTCTCATTAGTCTTCTTACATCTCCGAATATCTGTTCATCAACAGTATTTAGAGATAGTAATTTCTTATAATGTCTCTGAGATATTTTAAGTTGTTTTCTAGTGTATATCTTAGGTTCTGTTAATACTAGTACATGAAAACCTTTATTTCCACTAAATGATAGATATGCTCCTATCTTTTCTCTAACAAAATAATTATATAATCTTTTAGCATCATCCCATGCTTTTCTTATATCACCTTTAGAATCAAAATCAAAAGGCATAAATAATAAATAAGGTTTACCATTCATATATGTACTAACAGATAAAGCTATATTGTCTATAGATAAATGTTCCTCAATCACTCTAATAATTTCTTTTCTAGACTTAACTATTTCTTGTTCCCAATATCCAATAAATCTATGTCCAAATGGAATATCTATAAAATCTCTCATACATAACCACTATTATCTTCTTCCAATAATTCTTCTAATTCCTTAGAAAATTTTTCTTTTATTTTTAATTTCTCTTTTATTTGAAAAATGTCTCCTTGTAAATTCCATATCTCTTCTCTAATATTTTCCATTATTTCTCTATCTGTGTCTACTTTACACCAAGCAAATTTATCTCCTCTAAGTTTAGCCATTATAAAATGTCTATAACACAGATAATACCACTTTCCTTCAAACTCTGGATAGTCTCCATCTTTATCCGGCGAAGCTTCGATAGTCTGTTTAAATTCTTCCTCATTATAAGGATATATTTCTGCATATGGTTTTCTACAACACATATTTCCATTCTTTTTTTCCCAATTACATTTATAATTACTCATGGTGTTACCTCATATTTTAATTCATACAAGCTACATTTCCTACCCTTTTTAGCTTCTTCTTTAGCTTTTGTATACAAAGTTTCGTAATTACTGGAATATTCAGTATATGATGAATTTAAATTTTCATCGTATATCTCTAATGAGAACTTCTCATTACTATAAGATTTGATTTTATAATCTTTTCTATTATATGTTTTCATTATATCTCTTCAGCCAAAGATATTTCTTTCCATTGCAAACGTTGCATTTAATTTTTTTATCATCTAAATTAACTATTCCAGATCCATTACATTCTGTACAGACTATCTTAATAAAATCTGGATTTAATTCAAGTAACTTTTCTGAAGTTAATGCAAGTTTATTTCTAGTTTTATTCAACTTCTCTACTAATTCATTATTCATCTCAATTAGTTTTTGGTGCTCTTCTTTAAGCTTTTCTAATTTTTTCATATTTTACTCCTATATTAAAAAAATAAAAAGGAGAGAGATTAACAATCTCCTTTAAATAAAGTTGTGTTATGTTGAAGATATACTAGATTTTCTCCATCCATAACTTCTACTAGCCAATAAATAGTTTTATATCCACAATGATAATTTCCATCTACTTCTTTATCGTATGTAACATAATCACTATTAAATTTCATTGGCCAGACATCAAGGTATTCCCAAAGACTTGTATTATTATGTCTATAGTAAAGGGTTATCTTTCTATTGTCATTTTCGGTATCATTAGTTGTAATATTGATACAAAAATGGTAATCATCCCAAATTCCACACCCTTCTGTATAACTATTACTATCGTTAACAGTTATAATAGGAGCTTCATTTGGTTCTAAATCGATGCCGTCTTCTCCTGGGTTTCCTTTTGGTCCAGTACAACCAGTGTCTCCTTTTGGTCCTTGAGAACCATTCTCTCCTTGAGGTCCTGGCTCACCTTGAGGTCCTTGTTCTCCTTGAGGTCCAACTTCTCCAGTTAAACCGATATCTCCTTTGGGTCCAGCTTCTTCAATTGCAACACTTGCTCCTGCAAGTATTAGAGCAATTACTGCTACAATCATTGCTAATATTCCTAATTTATCCATATTTCACCTCCCTTTATATTTATATTATTAATGTAAAACATCGTAAACATCATCTCTTAAATCTCATTATTAATCTCTCAAACAATGTTGGGTTATATTCTTGATTGAGAGATTTAATTATATTCTTAATCTCTAATGGATAATCTATCATCAGTTTCTTTTGTTAATCCTTTATTCCAAGGTGGGTATTTTCTTTTATATATTCCTTTAGGCATATCAATTCAATGTATTAAAAATATTCTCCGCTAATTTTTTTCCAACACCATCTACAAGTTGTAACTCCTCTAAGCTAGCATTAGAAATATTTTTTACAGAACCAAAACATTCTAAGAGTTTTTTAGCCATCGAAACTCCAACACCATCTGCACATGTTAAGCAATCTTCTTTGTGGATTTGTATGCTTTTTGATTTTCTTTTAATTACACTTGGTCTCTCTGATTTTCCTTCCTTATGCAGTTTCTTATCTAGATTAACTACAAAATTTATAAACTCCTCTTCAGTATCAAACTTAAATATCTTTAGATTAGGATAACTTACAGCTAGTGTAGTCATAGTACCATCATATGCTTTGTGTATCCATTTACTATGAGAAAAATAAAAGGACTTCCATCTATTCTCTTCTACAATACATAATATTGGATGAGGATAATTGCAAAGATTATTCAATTGATCATATAGCCTATTTGAAAGTATTGATTGTATAAAATCTTTATCCTTACGTTCTATAGCAAACCCATCATCTAGTAAATAATCTCCTACACTTAAGAATTCATCTTCTACTTTTATACCCTTAGATGTAAGGGCCTTCTTTATATTATCAGGTTCTCTAGTATCTCTTATAATCATATCATTATCAAATAAGGTTTCCAAGTTGATGGACATTTAAATACATCATCATTTTGTGGCTCGCAAATCCATACTTCTCTTTTCTTATCTATGAAACAATTTACTGCATGAGCTCCACCTGTAACTTCTGTCCATAATATCCCAAATGGTAAAGCTCCCCAATCTTGATTGGATATTGCTCCCATTAAGGCAAAACTAAAATCGTCGCAATCATAAAATTCACTTGTATATTTACGAATATCTATATCATCATCTTTTAGGAATCTAATAAATTCTGTTTTAGATACTGTCTTATAATCTCTATCAGCAAATAATAAAGTTGCATCTGGAAATTCAGCTTTTAAAAGAGTATTTATCTCATTAACATCTATAGGATCTAATCCTTTTGGTGGAGTTAATTTGCTCTCATCTTTGCATATATATTTTCTTAACCAATCTAATATCATTCTATTACCTCTTTATTTTTATTCTATCTCTATCTTTTTTAACTTTAGTGCATATTCTAGCCATAGCATCTTCTATTTTAGTTATTGCATTCTCTATAGCTATACTATCATTAATAAAAATCCAATTAATATCCTTATCATTTGCAAATTCTATTAATTTAGATTTTATAGCTTGTCTAACTTCATTCATTATATTAGATTCCTCTTCTGGTATCATCATTACAACCATTATATTACCTCATAATCTATTTTATCAAACATACCTCGTCCAATTGTAATTTCAGAATTTCCTACTTTAACTGTGTAAGGACCGTTGATAGGTTGAACTGATATAATCTCCAATTCAGTTCCTTCTACTATCCCCATAGTAAATAATCTATGTTTGCATTGATATCCACAATTTATATTTTTTACTAATATTTTTTGATTCTTTTTCATATTGATACTATACCATTCATATTTTCTTAAATTACCACATATGCTAAAATCACCCCCCCCTAAATTAGCATATACAGTACTTTTTTTTAAGTCTGGGACTCCCTAAATTTAACAAATTTCTTTATTATTTTTCTCAAACCAATTATAATACCTTGATAATTTTCATACTCACTTTGGATTATTTCAATAGTTTTGATTTTATGTTTGCATTTATCACATATTTTAGTTCTAGCTATATTTCCATTTTTAAGAATATATGTATTTTTTGTAGTAAACTTTTCTTGCTTACAAATTGGACATTTCATATTCATCCTCTTCAGTTAGTTCTAAGAATTCTTCAAATGGATTTGGCTCTTTTATATTATGATCTTTATTCCATTTGTCTCTTGCACTTTTTAATCCAGCAACAGTATAACAGTTGGAGTTACTATCCCAGATAATTCTCATTTTATTTTCATATTTTAAATCATCTGTATACATTCTATAAGATTTATCTGTTTTGCTCCAATCTCTAATTACATCTATATATATATTAGTGCCTTTAATCCTTAACTCTCCTGCTGATTTTATCGCTGGATGTTTAGGTATATCTACATAACATTTATTCATTATCTCCACTTTCTCCTTTGTTTTTTAACTCTATCTTTTTTACCTCTTATTTTCTTACCAGTCCTAGGAGGTATTATAATTCTATTTTCATTTATTTTTGCTCTAACAAGATATCCTGCAATTCTATTTCTTAATTTCTTACTAGGTATTTTGCAATATTGATTTAGTATATCTTTATTTAACTCAAAATCTGTAGTTACAATATCTCCAAATTCTTCTATTATATAATTTCCAGTCTTTTTAATGTAGTCAGATCTTACTTTACCCATTTTAATCCAATCCAATTTTCTGAAATAGGAGCTCCACATTTAGGACAATTAGTCATATTACTAGGATATAATTCAGAAAATTCAAATTCAGTTCCACAATTTTTGCAGATTATTTTCATAGTTCTTCTACCATCATAAATTCATCATATTCTTCTTTGGTTGAATCTTCTAAATCTTTTCCAGTTCTAATCATATATTTAATATAATCAGTTATCTTAATTTCTACTTTAGTATTGTCTGTTAATTTGATTTTAATATATACATCTCCATCTAGAATTACTTTACCATCTTGTTTTTCTTTACTAACATATGGATAGTAAGTATAATTTCCTCCGAAATATCCATCAGTTGTTGTAGTTGTAGTTGTCCAATTCATTAACCATCACAGAAGCCATAGTCCTTACGCAACCTTACTGGTATTAATTCTCCTGTAGATGGCTCATCTGGTCTTCTTAGAAGTTTTACCCTACGACATTCCATACCCCAACCAGTTTCTGTCTTAACCTTATTGGGTGCATCTATTAATTCAAGAGCATACTTACTATTATATAAAATTGGATTGCCTCCATAAGGTTTACCTAAATCTCTACCAAAAGGCATAATAGGATTAATAGTTGCATGATGAATAACTATAACTGCTATATCATATAATTTAGCTATATGATACATCTTACCGAACAATCGTTCTACTAACTGAGCTCTTGCTGGTAGATTCTGAGTCTCTGATCCTACTGAATCCTTAATGGGTTTAGTTAGAGAATCCAATATAATCATAGATGTATCTTGTAATTCTTTCTCTTTAATAGTTGGAGTACAATTTTGAAATTTAACAGAATACTTACCATTTTTGGATATTTCAAATGTCGCCATATATCCAAACATCTGTAGGAGTTTCTGTATAGATAATAGTTGGATATCTCCTAGAGTATGTCTTATATTGTATTTGCTATCAACAGTTGATTTATCTAGATTATATCTCTTCATAAATTTGTAATGAAGAAGTCTTATATCGTAATCTCTTAGACCCTCTGTCTCTATTAGTATGGTATTCTTTCCTGTCTTTTCTATATTAGCTAAACCAGCTCCGTGTCCTAAAAGACTCTTACCAGATTCTGGCTCTCCAAATAGAGCAGTAACTATTGAATAAGGAATACCACCACCTAACATATCATCTATAGTTTTACATCCTGTTTCTACAAATTTTATATCTTCTTTCTTTTTCATTTTATCTATCTCTAAATAATTAATCATAAAGTTTAAGTGTTTGCAAGTTGTATTATTGAAAACATAAAAGGGGCATGAACACCAATTCCTAATAAGTTCACCATCGATACTTGAGCAATACTCATCTCCACTATCTCCTTCAATAATTGCTCTTGCAATTCCATTGTTGTCATAATATAAATCCTTTAATTTCATAACCTCACAATTTTGCTATCATACAAGCTTCTTCAAATGGAGTATCTTTATATAACTGTTCTATAAGAGTATTGAATTCTTCATCTGTAAATTTATGAACTGAACCATCTGTTAGTTCTATTTCATAACTATTCTCTTGAGGGGGGTTTGGTGATGTTGTCATACCAGATATATTAAAAGAAGTATAACCATAAATATTATTAGCTCTTACTTCTTTTAAATTTGGTATCTTATTAAAAGGTTCAGTTATTTCAGAGTACTCCACAGATATACTCATTAAACACTCCTAGTAGTATCCCTCACAAATTCTTTAATTCTATCATGTAATTTTTCTAGGATAATAACATCTTTCTTATTGTGATCTAGTATATAGTCTAATGATTTTTTATCACCTGATAATGCTTTTATCCAGTATAATCCATCTAGATGAGTTTTACCTTGTATTCCTAAATGTTTACAAGCTGATTCTAGTCTATTAGAATGTAGGCACATCTTTGCTCTTACCATATACCATATATCTTTATGTTGTAATTCACCATACATTGGAAAGTCTATATCCCAATACATGGCTCTTGATCTAATAAATGGTATATCAAATTTGGTAGAGTAGTATCCCATTACTACATCAAACTTTTTCATATCTTCTATGCATTGTTTCACTAGTCTCTTATCTAATGTTCCATTCTCTATTTCCTTTTTAGTTATAGTAGAATTATATATTGTATTTTTTCCTCTAATCTTTATGGCATATGATAACATTATACCAAAGTTTGCTTTTAGATTAGATGTTTCTATATCAAGATATCCTATTTTAGTTTCTGCTTCTTTCTCTTCTATGTAACAATTAGGATGCTCTGCATAGGTATGTCCATGTTTACATCTACCTTTGAATAATTCTAGTAGTTCAGCTTTTTTCATATTAAATGGATTAAATTTCTTTTCATTTACCATTATATCACCTTCAATATATCTTCAATAAGATTATCTGGATTTCCTGTTAGACTTGCACCACAAAATCCTGGATGTCCATCTATAATAAGATAATCTATATGTTTAAGTTTATCTCTCCAATAATAAGCTAAGTCTCCTCTTAAAGAACCACTACCGCTCTTTCTATTGATAGCAAGAACAGTCTTTCCATTCAAAGAATTTTGCATAGATGATGCTATATATCCAGACATTCTATAATCACTATTAAATATAAAGATAGCTAGATTATCAAATTCATACATATCACTAGTTTTAATTATATTTTCATATTCCATTGATACATCTCTTTTAGCAGCTTTAGCTTTTAATGAATGAACAACATTGACAGGTTGCTCTGAATATCTAACAAGATTTAAAGCCTCTGTAAAATCACTTTTTCTTAAAAGAGAATTAACGCTTGATGATAATAACTTATAAACTGGATATACTCCTAGATTCCACTTTCCATAACTTTTATAAGAAGATGTTTTTATACTGGTTAATAGTTGTGGGCAAAGTTCAAATACTTCTGTAGGTATAAGTTCAGGTTGTCCATCCCCTACTAATCCAATAGCTACTTTCCACCACTCAGATTTTGGAATATCATCCTTATATTTTCTCCATGCAATTAAAGACGCTGGCACTTCATCTGATATTAACTCATATTCTCTATCTTCTGGATGTGGTAGATGATGATCAATACATAAACCTTTCCAAGTTTTTTGTAAAGGTCTCATATCAACCATAATATCTTTATCAGTAAGTCCAGTAGTGTCACCGAACTTTCCATCCCATAAGTCTATTTTAGCATCTTTTACTCCGTAAGCTGTGAAGTATGCACTAATAATTCCATCTGCATCATGGTGTCCTCTAATAGTAGTCATATAAAATGCTCCTTTCAGCTTCCTTTGTAGGTTTTCTTTTTAGATTTTATATTTTCAATCTTCTCTACATATTTATCTGATTTAGGTTTATATTTATCTATATAGTATTTTATTATAATATCAAATTTTTTGTAGCATCTTTCACATAGACTATAATTGCCTATATCTTTATTATTATCTCCATCCTGTAAAGTTCTTTCACAAAATGAACAAGTTACTTTCTTCATAATATAATCACTTTTCCATCTTTTTCACTTATTAACTTATCAGTTAATAGGTTATCCCAGATATCATCCACGTCTATATTTGTCATTAATTTGATATACATCTTAAAATCATTTTTAGTCATCTCTTTTACTGATTGATCTTTTTTAGCTCTTATGGCATCTACAACTTTGTTGTCAATATTACTATTTGAGGAAGAGGAAGACTTGGAGTCTCCCTTTCCTAGATATTTTACATCCCAATCCCATCTTCCTATTCTATCGATTGACCATTTAGTTCCTGGTAAATCTTTGTTGTCTATTCCTTCTGCTCTCATTTTCTCTGCAAAAGATGTCAATTGTTTGCTTCTTGCTCCACCAAAGCTGTAGTATTTTTCAGCTCCATTTATTATAGCTTTCGCTTCAAACTTAGCCCAAGGCTCTCTTGGATTGCCACTAAAATCTAAAAGTGGATTTCCCTGAGCATCAGTTACAGGTGGATTCCATGTTCTTCCAGCAAAGTCTTCATCTCCAGGTTCAAACTTTTCTATTGAAGATTCAAACTCTATTTCTATTCTTCCAACATCCTCTTTGTGAAAGAAGTACTGGCCCCCAGCTTCTTTGAGGATATTGTTTAACATATCGTTGGTTACTTCTACCATATATTTTCCTCCTTATTATTTTCTTTTCTTTTCATTTTTTATCACTTCCTTTAAATCTAAAAAATTATTATTTATTTAATTTTCATTTTCCTTTTTACAATTCTATAAGTATCTTCTAAAATAATTATATCAGTTCTTAAATTTCTTATTTCTATACAATTACTTTCATATTTTAATTTATTTTTTCTAATTGTTATTAGATACTCTATTTCATTTAAGGATAAACTTCTAGCTAGTTTCCATAATCTATAATGTCTTTTACTTCTTCTAGCTGATATAGGCTCTTCACTATTAGTTCTAATTATTGTTCTATTCTTATCAGTTTTATTTAGTTCACTCATTGGATTCTTCGTAATAATTCCATTCTCTATAGATATCTTTAAGTTCTCTATTAGATTCCTTTACTTTATATCCAACTATTTTGTTACCTTCTTTAATGGGTATAATACTTATATCTTCTTTATCTATATTTTCTTCATACTCTTTTATATTTTCATCTTCTATAGTTGTTTCTCCATCTATATAGTGATATATATATTTTGATTCATCCTTATCAAAGGCTATACCATATATTGGACCTTTTTCAGTATTAATGACTAAACCACTATTAGAGTCATAATAAGTTTCTCCTTCTAGATATTTAGGGATTGCATCTATATCTCTTTCTCTATGCTCTAATTCTTCAGTAATCATTCTTTTCTTTTGTAATAATATTTGATAATCTTTTATATTACCTTCATCATGTAAGTCTTTAAAATTACCATAATCTCTAATTTTTTTATTATAGTCTCTTTTTAAATACCTTAAAGAAGATATATCTAAGTCTGATAATATTTTATCAAATAAAGGTTGACTTCTCCATCCACTAGTTCTATCTACTTTTCCATCATATTTTTGTTTCATACGCTTTTTCTATATCCTTTAACATTTTCTTTGCTTCTTTAATATATTCTTCATATGATTTTTCTAAAAATATATTATTAAGTTCATCATCTCTTATTTTTATGCAATCATTTTTAGATGAGTTACAACTATTACACAAAGGTTGTACATCATTTATAGTATATATAGTTCCAATAGGAACTGAACTAATTGGAATAATATGATTCAAAGTTAAATTATATATACCAATAAACTTTTTACAGGAAGGACAATATCCTTCTGTTTTTTCTAATTTATCTAACCATTCATCATAAGTGAAATTATGGATAATATTTCTTCTCTTAATATTTCTAACTTTATTCTTAATTGATATTTTCTCTTTATTCTCTTGATAATATCTTTTAGCACACTCTCTAGAAATTTCTTTTGATTTTTCTATATTGTTATTAATCCATTTGTTTTGGATTCCCTTCCATTTCTCTGGATTATTTTCTCTCCATTTATATAAATATCTTTTTGTACAATTCTTACAAGAGTAATCTAACCCATCAGAAGAATTTTTATTTTTATAAAATTCAGATTCTGATAATAACTTATCACATTTTTTACAATACTTCACTTTCTTTCTCTCTCCATAGTTCTTATATAGTACAGAAACATTTATATACTTTTCCCCATATCTAGTATTTAAAGGTTTCTATTTATTTATATAGTTTGTGGTTAATATACATAAATATATACATTTTTAAATATGTAAATTAAATTTATTGCAACATTTAAAACAAATTGGAAATCCATTCTTTACTATTCCATATCCATCTAATTCTGGAATGTCATTTAGAATCTCAAGTAAACCCATTAGCATCCATATATTTATATTTCTAGAAGAACTCCAATTAAAAAATATGTTACAATTATTATTACATAAGTAACACTTTCTTACACAAAAGAATTCTTTTGGTATTCTCAAGATTACATTGAAAGGAAATTTGTATTTATTTTCTTGGTGTTTTGGGGATTGTAGTGATACCATATTTTCCTCTTATAAGCTTTTTATCACAGCTGAATCAATAACATAATCAAAATCTTCTTTTATTTTTAAAGATACCTTAACGTATTTATCTTCATATTCAGGAATATCTTTTAAACTTTCTACTACTTTATTAACATCAAAGTTATTTAAATTATCATAATGACTTGTTCTATATCTTCTTCCATATTCATCATGTACATATTTTAATCTGAATTCTAATCCAATAGATAACACACTCTGAATGAATGGATAGAAATCAACTATATCATTTGGGTGTACATTAAAATGTATTCCTCCTATAATTTTATTATTGTTTGTAAATATACTTCCCCAAATAGATATCTTGCTATCAATCTTATTTTGTTTGTCTTTAAAATATATTTCTCCTATTTTCTTTCTCATAACATCTCAACCATGATCTTATCCTTCTGTTCTTCAGTTAATTCAATACGTTTTAATGAATCAATTGGTATCCACCATGTAATGGTATCAGTTGGAATAAGATATCTAACGTGAATCATATCATTAAGAAAACTCCAAGGTTCATCCTCAATTACTATACCTATTATACCATCATATGTAATTACAGTATCTCCTTTAGTGAATTTCAAATACTACGTCTCCTTTACCCTCAAAACAATAAAGACACTTATCACAAGTTATATTTGTTCCGTGTCCTTTCTTGCATAAGAAACCTTGAGTATTGTATGTAGGAATCTTATTTTTTCCATTATCCTTTACATAAGCCTTTAAACCACAATCTGGTACTTTTTTACTATCAGGCCATATGCTCCAATAAAGAATAAGATTATTCGGTTTAAATGAATAATTCAAATCATACATTTGAGTATAAGCTAGAAACTTTGTCTCTGGATGTAGTCTTGCTATTCCACACCAGATATCTAAATATTCCTGACTATAGAAATCACCAGATTCATGTATCCTAAAATATTTTGGTTTATGTTTATTTAGCCATTTAGTTACACTAACAGCAAATGATAGTATATCTTTACTCTCTTCATAGTTTCTTTGTCTACTAGGTAAGACATTCTTATAAACATTTTCAGCTTTTTTAGCATAACAATATTTCTTACATAGTTTGGTAGCGTTTGGACAAGTTACTTCAGCTGGTAAACTAAATGTAGGTATCTTCATTCTTCTATTACCTTGACTTATATATACCATTATAATTCATCCACCATATATTTATCTAATTGTTCATTAGTATACTCTGAAATAGCGGCCATTAAAGAATAATATTCAATTACTTTTAATTCTCCTATAAATTTTTTCCAATATTTTTTGTCTTTTATATCATTCATTTTATAATCTCTCCACTATTGCTCTCACAACATTAACAGTGACTGCATTACCTAGTTGCCTATATCTTTGTGTATCAGATATATCAACTACTTCATCCTTATCATTCAATCCCTTAGCTGTCCAATCATCTGGAAATCCCTGTAACCTTTCACACTCTATTGGAGTAAGTCTTCTTAACCTATCATAGTCTCCTAATAGATTATCCTTTTGAATGTTAGTTAATGAATTAGATGCATCTTCTCTTTGCATTTCTATATTTTGTATTCTATCTCCATCTTGCTCTTTCTTTCCTGTTCTAGGATAACTTCTTACAGCTACAATATTTCTTTTTCTTTTCTCATAATGATACTTAGGTGTTACTCCTTTATGCATATTGGCATCTAATGCTCTAGCTACCCCTTGATTATTACCAGCATCTAAACAGTAAGCTTCATCTTCTTTCCCTATAGTTCCTGATCCAGCGTTAGGTTTTAATCCAGCATCTATCCTTTTCTTTATAGATGGTCTATTTATATCTCTCTTTTGTGTATTCATAACTAATGGCACGTTGTGACCTCCTGTTCCCATATTCTGAGTTAGGGTAGGACTACCTTTGTGCTCTCTCATCTCATTAGCTCGGTGTGCTTTATATGTTGCTTCATACATTCTTAATTCTTCCTTTGAACATCCATATCTACCAAAGGCTTGAGTTATTGTTCCACAATTGATTGTTTCTTCTTCAGATATTCCTGAAATCTCCTTTGCATTTTCTCTGAGAGGTAATACTTTTCCTCTACATCCTCCTCTAAAACATCCGATAATGAACACTCTTTCTCTGTTCTGGGGTACTCCAAAAAATTTGCTGTTAAGTACCATCCATTCAACTTGATACCCCAATTCATCCAGCGTTTCCAAGATGACTTTAAAAGTCTTCCCTGCTTTGTGATTGAGTAAGCCTTTGACGTTTTCAAGGAGTACAACTTTAGGTTTTTTAACTTTAAGAACTCTTGCAATATCAAAAAATAATGTACCTCTTGTATCTTCAAATCCTTTCCTTTTTCCAGCGATGCTGAATGCTTGGCAAGGAAATCCTCCAACAAGTAAATCAAAATCTTGTAAGTCATCTGGTTTAAGTTCTTTTGCATTTCCATAATTCTTTATCTCCTTTCCAAAATTATATCTATATACCCAATCTGCATATTTATCTATCTCACAATATCCTATACATTCATATCTTAATTCATTGAGTGGTTTATCAAATCCACCTATACCTGAAAACATACTAAAGTATTTCATTCTTATTCTCCAAATATTAAAGTAAATAACCATCTATTAAATTCAATATTATAATTATCTTTTATACTATTTAGTTTTGTATATGTATACCACTTGGGCATCAACTTTGGATAATCACTAAATAAAGATTCCATATTACTATAATATTTTAGATAGGTTTTTTTAGCTAGTTCTATATCTTTTATATTTTCTAAATTCATAATTCATCTACCATCTTTCTATCATTAAATTCCTCAAGAGAAATACCCTTTTCTTTTTCTAGATATTCCTCTAGAGTATATCTTCTCTTAAGAGTGCCATCTGCTAATCCTCTCTTTACTTGTCTTATATGGTGACATTCTCTCCTTTGGTATTTCCATATAGGACAATCACAACCAAATTCTCCTACATCATTTTCAGCTACAGTATAGTATTTACCACTCTCTCTATAGCTTTCTATTTTCCATCTGTTTATCCACCATTTCATATTTCATACACCATATATTCTTCCTTATTTTCCATAATAGTAGCTTTAAGACAATCATATAACAAGAAGTAGCAATCCTTATGACAGTAGAACATCTTATTATGAACTCTTATATAAGGTATAGATTTAGTTTTATCATATCTTTCTTTATCTAAATCCATTTTTTTATTACAAATTGGACACATATATTTATCTTTTCCGAATAATGTTTTTCTTTTTCCAAATAATCTATCTGGTATATTAACTGGCTTTCCCATTTCCCCTTTCATAAATTTTGCACCTTTATTCTAGTTATAACTCCTTTACTATCTTTCATCAGAACTATCCTGATAGATTCGTCATAACCGTTTAATCCTTCAAAGATACACTCCTCATCAACTTCTTCATGTCCTCTATCAAACTTTATGATGATAGCATGTTGTCTTATGTCTATATCTCTATTCATTCTATTTCCTCAATTTTTTAATTTCTATAATATTAATTATCTTTAGCACAAATCTTTTTAACTTAGTATTAATTGCATTTGGTAAATGAATTAATCCAATTGGATTCAGACTTGAATAAAATATAGTATTATATAGTCTAAGTATTTTAATATTAATTCCACTGTAGCTAAAATTAACTCTTATATTCTTTACAATAGGCTTTGGTACACCAATAAATTTACAGATGTCAGAAATAATCTTATCAGGATTGTCTACAAAATCTTCATATTTGTATATATAATAGTCTTTAAATAATTTCTTTACTATAGATGATATATCTTCAGGATTTATATACTCCATTTCTGACAAATAAATATTAAAGTTTTTTATATAACCATTCTTAATTGCATTATTATAGCAAGACAATAACCAACTATCTAAATCCCTAGTGCAATATATTATCTTAGCTCTTGGAAACACTTTACTTAATCTACTTAATATCTCATTAGTACTAGCATAAAATTTATTATCTTTATCACTCTTATTTCTAATGGGATTGCATAAACTCTCATTACTTAATAAGTTTATATTGTTATCCTCTAATTTCTTAAGAAAAGGAGTTAGAAAATATCTATTGTTTACCTTATATGGTATGAAGTTCACATTTAGTTTTGGAAACACCTCTTTCTGTAGATATGTTGTAGCTGTTCTATTTAATCCTATATGTATAATTATATCTTTCATTCTATCACTTCATAATTCTCTCTATTACCTATAATCCTACAGTATCCTTCGCCATATCTATCATACTTGCCATCAACTGCTACAGATGTACAAGGACACCATATAACTGTGCCTAAACCATCTGGTTGTATTATGTGTCCACATATTAGACACCTTACTCTTGTCTTATCTACATCTTTCATTCAATCATTTCCTTATAATAGGAATTCCTTTTAGATATTTAACACAATTTTCCTCATCATCCCAATATATTATATCCCAAGTGTCGCTTGTAAGATAATGAGTTTGCTTTATTATATGTTTCATTCAATCACGTCCTTAAAACAGTAGTTGAAGAGCCAATCGTTGAAATCGCTTTGTCTTTCTATCCAGCTATCATAATTATGATGATTAAGCCAAAGTAATTCTGGTCTATTGGTTATTTCTGGAAAATCCTTCTCATATTCAATTGGGTCATCTTTATATTTATTATAGAACTTGACACGTTCAGCGAAGGATTTAAAAGCTTCTTTTATACCAGCTTGGATGCCAAGACCTCCTAAGTATTCTTTTTGTAATTCTTCTTTTGATTTAAATTTCATTATATCATCTCTCCTTCATCAAATTTAATGCTCTGACATTTAGGACATTTCCATCCTGTCTTATGTTTTTGTGGGTGTCCAACTATTCCAAAGAAAGTTATAACTATATCTTCATCTCTATTCATTTTACTTCCACAGTTAAAGCACTTCATTTATATCACTTCCGTTATAATATATAATATAATAAATATAAATATAGTTAGTAGAGTTAATTTCCACATAACTCTAGCAAACATTTTATCAACTGTTCTATTTCCACCTAATAAGTTATAGGATTTTCTTCCTTCATCTTCTCTCATTTATATCACTTCCATTTATAAGATAAGATTTATCATTAATGCTAAATATAATATTGTTTCTAGAAACCCAATCGGTAATATACCTAAAAACAATATGTCCTCTCTAAAATTAATTTTAAGAAATCTATATATTAAATAACATATTATCATATTCTATCCCCATTTATAAGGCAAGTTATCTGGAACATATATTTTTATATACACAACTTACCCATTCTTTAAATTCTTCATAACTCATTTCTCTCTTTGCTAAATTACATCTTTTACAACAAGATACACAATTCTCTTTTGTATATCCTTTACTATTGTCTATCCTATCTACCCCATTATAAATATAATACTTGTTATTTGCCTCAATTTTTGTAGTTGGAACAGTACCACAATAATTACATTTCTGTTTGGTTAATATTCTAAATTCATCCTTACTTAAATTGAAATATATATTTCTTTTTGATGCTCCTCTTTCATAATCGTGATATAACATATTAAAACAAGCATCTCCAAATGGTAAAGATTTGGATTTAGATATTAATTCATTCCTAGCACAACCACAACTTTGATAGCAACCTCTTTTTAAATCAGTTCCAATTGCAATAAATTCCTTTCCACATTTATTACATTTACATTTCCAAGTTGATGCATGTTTATCATTTATTCCACTAAATTCTAGAACTTCTACATATCCATAAACATTTCCTGATAGTTCTAATATTTTTCTCATTTATTTTACCTATTATTTAAAACATCAAAACATTTCTTCATCTCTTTTTTATTCATATTATCTACTCCCAAACATATGGTAAATCTGGCTCAACATCCCAGTTATACTTACCATAGAATTCTGAATCTTTTCTTAATAGATTACTCTTATGAGCATTATGGAAATCTTTTCTACCAAACCAAGGAGGGTATTCTATCCACTCACCTGATAACACAATCATCTTCATATTATTCTTGTATCCACGTCTTTCCCACTCTGCTATAATTGTATTATAATATTTTATTAGAGCTGATAGATAACCATCCCACATCTTAACTGCTGGATGGTGTTTCCATCCTAAACTTCCCTTACCAGTGAGGCAGTCTATTATCTGTCTTGCTTCAACTCTTTGTTTACCTAGTCTTCTATAGTCTAGACATTCAGCTGACTTTTTGAAATCAGCATAAGGTAGAAATGTTTGCATTTTATATCTCCTTATATTCTCCATATAAATTCTTTTTACAATACAATGTTTTAATCTTACCATATTGTTTCAATACTGATTCAGTTGATACAGGAGTATACTGATTAACATCCACTCCTACATTAATGATTGGAATGCTAGGATTACTCTTTAATAACTTGAACTTCCATTTGTCATGGATATGTCCACAGATTACAAAATCACAGACTGGTAATACTTCTGGTGGATGATGTTGCATAAACACATCCTTACCTCCGAAGTATAACATGGCCTGTCGAATATACGTCTTAACTCCATTGTTCATATCATGATTACCTTGAATATGTACTATATCTCCATTTAACCTCTCTTCAAATTTTCTTCCATTTAATTGACCTTTGAATGCAAAGTCTCCTACATGATAAATTAAATCATCATAAGACACAACATCATTCCATCTTTTAATTATAGTCTCATTCATGTGAGTAATGTCTTTGAATGGTCTTCTACAATACTTAATGATGTTGTCATGATCAAAGTGACAATCAGCAGAAAAATATATCTTAATATTATCTCCTCCTTCTATTATTTAAATCTTACCCAATGGGTACTACTGTTCTTTATAGGATTTACTTTTTGGATAATCCATTTATTATTACTATTATAAATTCTAAAACTATTATCACTATTATCTAATCTAATAGAATAAGTATTTAATTTTTTATTTAATCTCCTAGTAGATTTCTTTTTAAATTTCTTTATTCTCTTATTTACAATAATTGCTTGTTTATGATGTAAATTTCTATGACATCCATCACATAATGGTATAATTAAATTCTTTTTTGGTTTCCAAGACTTATTTAGAACATGATGTTTGGTAACTTTTCCCTTTTTACCACATAACCAACAAAATTCATCCATTATTTCTCCTCATATTGCCTTAACAAGTTAAATATTCTTTTAGCTTCACTCTTTGGATAGTTCTTACCAAACCATCTCATACAAGTTACTTTATCTTTATTGATATCAAATCCATGTTTCTTATAGTCTTCTGCTAATTTATGTTGATACTTCCTATCAAACAATACTCTACCTAATATCTTTTCTATTCTTACTCTTGACTTATCTATTTTACCTTGTTCAAATTCCTCTAGTAGTAAGGATGCTACATCATCATATGTAGGTTCATCAAAGTTTTCAAATGCATTTATGGTAGTAGTATTTATACTTTCATATGGAATAGCATCTCCACTCCAATGGTACTTAAGTACACTTGGTGGTTTACATTTGATTTGTATTGCATTATCCTCTTCGTCTAGAAAGTACATAACATATCCTTCTTTGCCTTTCATTATTTGGTTTTCTTCATCTATCTCTAGATTACTTTCTAAAGCATTTTGTGTATTTATATAACATGCTTCATTTATACCAGATAATACAGCATCAGCTAATACTATAGGTACTGAGGTATCATATGTGAATGAGACAGATTCAGGTGGTATTATATGACCATTAGTATTAGATCTAACAAAGATTAGTTTAGTATCAAGTGGAGTATCATAATCAATTAATATTTTATTTCTCTTACCATACAATTCAAATATAAAATTATATGGATATCCTTGTCTACATAGTTTATCTATATTAGGATACTTTTCTCTCATCTCATTCCACAATTCAAAGAAGTTACCAAATTGTCCACTACCAAGGAAAGGTCTAAGTCTAGTCTTATATGTAGTATATATATTTCCTTCTTTATCTTTATAGTTATATGATATGATGCATGTGCCATCTAACTTTTCATATACCTCTATCCTTTTATATTCAGGAAATTTATACACCTTTTCATCCTTCATACTTTTATCAAATGGATAATGTTGTTTAGGTGCTGAGTATATATGTTGATAGCATTTTTTACCATTCACATCAGTAATATATAGACTACCATACAAACTACCTTGTCGTCTATTTATATACCCTTTAAGAGTATTCTTTGGGTTATATGGATCTATCTCATCAAACTTTATTATTTGTTTTTTATTTTTTAAATCAAATGGACATTTCATATATATCACTTATATGCAGGGTGTGGGATTTGCACCCATCTCCTATAGCTCCACAGGCTATAATGCTACTAATTACACCAACCTCTGCTTAGTCTGATATTAATATGAATCCAACTATCCATGCAAGGATTCCTTCAGAAAAGCATAATAAGAATGCTATTACAAACCATATGCAAGTTTGATAGAATCCTACAGGATTTAATATCAGATATATTCCATATGCTATTAAGAATGGAGATATAAAAAATCCTATTCCCAATAACTTTGCTAATACATTCATATTATTC
>Ga0272443_10000394_pt1 | contig 83085 bp, 73 predicted proteins | sample SSMAcet12_FD_193581 | JGI IMG/M metagenome (GOLD analysis project Ga0272443, IMG submission 193581) | Marine sediment archaeal communities from Little Sippewissett salt marsh, Falmouth, MA, United States - SSM-Acet-12 | ecosystem: Environmental > Aquatic > Marine > Wetlands > Sediment ...
CTTGTGCAAATCGATCCCTACATAGATATTGTTACTGCTCATGGTCGAGTCTCTCCTATACTTGATGTTCGTTCACTAATCAAGATAAGTAGTGACTCGACCTTTTCATAATATCAAGGGTTTCGACCTACGGGAACTACCGCGTGAGACTCACGGTCGCTTGTTTGTTACTGGTCCAGAGTTGAGCTGATCCGTTGATTTGACCGGCGGTCAGGTACAACTGATACAGAGACAAGTCATCCGTTTCAGGATTCCAGACCGTAAACTGAAGCAGCCCCCCATTATAAGAGAGATTGCTGATTGGAAGTTCTATTCCTGACAATTCATCACCTAATGTCCCCGTGAGATTGTCATCATTGCCGAACAATTTTAGGGTCATCGGTACATCAATCAGGCTGTCATTCGCGGTGACACTGTAACCACCCGTCCAATTACCGAGAATATCATGGTCTGCCGTGTGATCAGAATCTCTGACTCTTTCTGTTATCGCCCGGACAAAGCCATCAAGATCTGCCCCCTGGCTATCCAATGTTGCTTTCTTGAGACCGGGAGATAATTCGAACAGTCTCTCAAAAACTGTTCTCAGAAGCGCGAGATTGGCATCATCCGTATAAGACACAAACTCTCCTTTAACATCCCCGGGACCGGGATATTCGATATCGAGCATCAACGGACCGTCACTGTGAGCGAAATCGTCAGGAGTCAAAGAAAAATACCGAATCTCTTTATTAAGGTTGGTACTCCAGTATACCGTCATATTATTCAGATCGCAGACGATTGACCAGCGCACATTCACACTCACATCATCAAGAATTTGAAAACTGTATTCAACCGGATTCTGTTGATCAAAATCCTGCAGGAGCTTGGCACCATATACGAAACGCGGAATCTCCTCGAATATCTGTTTAATCTCCAATTCACCACCAAAACCCTCATGCTGACTCAACCACTTCATCGCGTCCGAGTAAGGGGAGTTACAGCAGAGAGGTAGAGGCAGGCTGGAACCGGAATAGACCACCGGTTTGCCATCCACAAAATCGATGATCGCGGTTTTCCCCGATTTATCGCCGACGAAATAATGCCATCCCCAACCATCGATTGCCATCCTGTCCGCATTATCGAGTACCTCGTCCACCGTTGAATGATTATCGAGAACATACTGCATCCACTGACACTGGAACAGTTTTGGCTTGGTTGCATCATCGGGGTATCTGGTATCAAAACCCATCTCCCATATAGACAGCCCGGCTTCGTTAACGCCGCCATCGGGAAGCTCTCTCCCGAATGTATTGAATGTTACAGAGCCATATTTCGATTTCCATATAAGGTTGGGAGGCGGATCATCGTTGACCTGAATGAGTGATTCCCAGCTATATCCTGTCTTATATACATCCCTCTGATTGATGTAGATCGCACCCGGCACACTGGGGACGATCCCGAAATTGAGGCTATGGGCGATGACTATGTCATTTTCAGATTTGAGTTGAAATGAAGTGCAAGCCGAGAGTCTGGAGTTAGTGGCAGATACTATAACAAGAGTCAGAGCTGTCGCTATTATAAGAATTCGTTTGGAAGTCCTCATGAATTGTATTTTCCATCTTGTGCTTCATACAATCGACACTATGAATGATTAGACAGATGGAATCGTGAAGATGTTGCACCGGAGATCGTTGTCTTTATGTGCAGATCCATTTCATGGAATGTCAGAAGTGTGGCCAGGGGCTACGCCCCTGGTCTCTATTCAATGTTTGCTGTCGGGAAGAAACACGGGGCGCAGCCCCGTGCCACACATGATCACATGAGGTCGATTGTTGCTGGCAAACATATCTATATCTCGTGCGATAGTTCCACGAGTCGTTTGTACGGTATTGCTAGCCAGCTCTCAGCGGTCATCGCGCCGTTTTTCATGCTGATCATCGAGACCTTCGCAGCGGTCTCCTCATCCGGCGCCTCGTAGATATCGCAGAAATCATATCCACCGAGCAGCGCATAGTGAGCGGTAAATTTGACCTCCGGGCACTTCTCATGAACCTCCGCGATCCAGTCCTTGCCGAGACTCTCGCGGTCTTTCATCCTCGAAGCAACATCCGGCGATAGTTTGGTCATCAGAATGAATGTCTTCATATCAACCTCCCTGTCAGAATCTTGTAAGATATATTTCTATGCAATTTAGTGGATGGTTGCGGATATGTGAAGTAAATACTTATAATCAGGCGTAGGTCAGGAGCCCTGCGCTCCTGACACGCTCACCTGAAAGTTGAACTACCCAAGAGCAAGAAAGAGACAGGTGAATTCCCGCATGTCGAGAGTCAAGACCTTCGACCTGCGAAATAAAAGCGATAATATCCTGGGATCAGGCTACGAGTTCACATAGCCACGCGGCTGCGAATGCGCAATAGGTGCCGTACGCATATCCGATCAGCGCCATCAGGATCGATACCGGAACGAGCGCTTCGTTGTGATATGCCGCAACAACCGGAGCCGATGCCGCTCCGCCGATATTCGCCGCCGATGAAATAGCGACAGTGTGAACATCAACTCTGAAGAGTTTTGCACCTGCAAGGATGAACGCGCCGTGCACGAATATCCATATGAAACATCCCGCTACAAACCAGGGCGCCTGTTCCGCCAGCCCCGCTACCGATGACCTTCCGCCCATGTTTGCAACAAACAGATAGATGAGTGCCATCGCTATCGGATGCGATCCCGGGATTCGTCTTGCGGGGGTAAACGACGCAAGGAGAGCAAATGAGGTAACGAGGAGTATCCGCCATGCGCTAGTCGATAAAACCGGCGGAATTTCCGGCATTATTGGTGCAAGCGCCGATGCCGCGAATGTTACCGTGAATCCAACAAACAGAAGATAGAGTACATGCCGCATCTCGATCTTCCCCTTGTCGGTCGACAACTCACTCGCTGCGGTCTTTATTCTCTCCAGACGGCTCTCACTCACTCCCGTGAATTTGTTGAATTTCTTCGCAAAGTTTTTCGAGGATAGCATAAGCGGGAGCCAGATAAGATAAACAGCGTTGTCCGCTATTACCGCAAGACCGAATTCCTTACCCGGAGTTTTAAGTCCCTCTGAGACTGCAGCCATATTTCCCGTGCCACCGATCCAGCTTCCGGCCAGCGCCCCGAAACCTTTCCACGCCTCTGGACCGAGGAACGATTTGACAGCGAGGTATCCGATTGGAGCACCGATAACAACTCCGGCGGTACCGAGCATCATGACGAAAATACCGCGTCCCATCACTCTTACAGCCGCTTTGACATCGACATCAAGGAGCATCATTACAAGGAACAACGGCAGGACAATATCACCCATCCAGTCGTAGACCGGGGATTTGTTTGCCATCACACCGGTATTCGACAGAATAACCGGAACGACATAGATAAAAATCAGTGGCGGAACATAGTTGAACATCCTCCAGCCGGTCTGTTTCTCGAGAAAGAAAAACAGCGAGCAGACACCCGCAAGTATGGCGAGAATTCCTGCCGGTGATGTTACAAGTGATGTATCCAGAAGTGCTCTCCTCGATTTGATTCGCTGTATGATTTGATGCTTGATAATAATGGAGATCGAGAATTAGTGCAATTGTTTTCTCCGGGACGTGTCATTCTTGAAGATGATATCTGTTATATCTTGACTCTTAGAGGGTGCAGGGATATATTCCGGCGACTTAAACGGCTTTATGGATGTGTTAAGCCTCGTATGCGGATTATATCGACCCCTTGAAGGAGATAGAATTGTCAAAGTTCCTTAATATATTTCTCACGGTGGCCTCATTTGGACTTATTGTGGTCGTTGCCGCACTCTATTTCGGCTACGATAACACTGAACGGACAGCACTCCTTCAGGCTTCCTCTCTGGTAGCGGACAGTCTTCAGACGGGAGAATTCGAGTATGTAGGTTCGGAAAAATGTCGTCTGTGTCATGTGGATGTTTACAAGTCCTGGCTTAAGACATCGCACGCATCCGCCTCCGGCAGATTGACCGAAATGAGCCTGCATGGAACCGAGTGCGCCGAATGCCACACTACCGGAACTGCGAGAGATGGTGAAGATCTTCTGAATGTAGGTTGTGAAGCCTGTCATGGTCCGGGATCGGAATATCGGAAAATGCGCGTTATGAAAGATCCCATAAAAGCGCATGAACTCGGTCTGCGGATCCAGAGCGAGATTGTATGTATCCGATGTCACAATGACCGCTGCGAACATTTCGATGGCTTCGATTATATACAATCATTCCTTGACGAGAACGCCGTTCACGTTTTCCCTCATCGAAACGAAGAAACCATCGAGCAATAGATTCCCGGCGGTTTCCATTCAAATCCGCAAACGGTATTTGTCTTCTTTAGATTCACATAATAGATTTCCACTATGAAACAACTCTCTTGATAATCTACGCATTGTTAAGTGGAAGCATCGGCTTAAGTTAGTGTCTGATAGTGTCGACAATACTTATGAGTTGATGTATTTCTCTTAACATAGGGGCCATAGGAATATGCTCTCAGTAGTTGGTTTTGTTGTAGTATTGGGATCTGTTCTCGGTGGATTTACTATGGCCGGAGGCAGTGTCGCTGCACTCGTCCATATATCCGAATTCTTAATTATCGGTGGCGCTGCTCTTGGTATGATCCTGATCTCTACACCAATGGCAACTCTAAAGAAAATGATCGGTCAGATTCTTGGAATTACGAAGTCCGGTCCGACCAAGGATGAATATGTTGATTTGCTTGTTATGATGTATGAGATATTCAATGTGGCTCGTAGAGACGGTGTTATTGCACTGGAATCTCACATCGAATCACCACAGGAGAGTGAAATTCTAAGCAAATATAAACGCTTCATTAATGATGAATTTGCTGTAGCGTTTTTCTGCGATACAGTACGCAGTATCACAACGGGTGCTGTCCCGGGTCATGAGTTGGATGAGATTATGGAACTCGATCTCGAATCGCATCACGGTGAGGAGGAACGTCCGGTTTCGATTCTTACAAAGGTTGGTGATTCGATGCCGGGATTCGGAATTGTGGCGGCGGTACTCGGAGTGGTGATTACGATGGGGCACATTGACGGTCCACCGGAAGAAATCGGGCACATGGTTGGTACCGCTCTCGTTGGTACATTCCTCGGAATTCTTGCCGCTTATGGCTTCATCCAGCCCACAGCCATGAATCTGGAACAACAAAATGTGATGAATGCCGGATATTATGTCTGTCTCAAACAGGGGCTACTCGGATTCAACCGAGGCTATGTCCCGTCATTTGTCGCTGAGTTCGCAAGACGAAGTATCTCACCGGAAGCGCGACCGGATTTCAAAGAGGTCGAGGATGCCTGCCGTGAGGCAAAGACAGGCAACCGATGACGGAGGCTGATCCAGAGTGGATGAAGAAAAAGAACAGCAACCTATAATAATAAAGAAGAAGAAGGGTGGCGGGCACGGTCATCATGGCGGTGCCTGGAAAGTCGCTTATGCCGATTTCGTGACCGCTATGATGGCGTTCTTTCTCGTAATGTGGATTGTCGGCATGTCAGATGAAATCAAGCAGAATGTCGCCGCATATTTCAGCGATCCGGTGGGATTCAATAAGGGGAAATCATCGGGATCATCCGGCATCCTTCCGGGTGGTAAAGGCCCGTTCGAGGGGGAAGGCAAATCCATAACAAAAGATATCCGGATCAAGAAAAAGGAAGCTGAGGTCTGGGATCAACTCCGTGATGTAGGGAAAAAGATTGCGGAGCGGCTCGAGAAACTCAGCTCATTCTCGAAATACAAAGACAAGATCGATATCGAGCTGACTCCGGAGGGTCTGCGAATACAGTTGATAGAATCAGATTCCGACTCATCGTTCTTCGCCAGCGGTTCCGCTATCATGCGGAGAGATGGTGAGGAAGTCCTTCGTGAGATAGGCAAAGAGATATCCAAACTATCGTATAAAGTCGTCATTGAGGGACACACGGATGCCAAAAAATTCTCGGATGGCGCCAAATACACCAACTGGGAGCTTTCAGCAGACAGAGCAAACACTGCCCGCCGAGTCCTGATATCAGCGGGAATGGAATCCGAGAGGATAAAAGAGATAAGAGGATTCGCTGCAAATCAGCCTCGTATAAAAAACGATCCATCGAATCCTGCCAATAGAAGGATCGCGGTAATTGTACTAAATCAATATGCCGCAGGCAATTTTGAGGAAATCATGGTCACTTCCAAGGATGACCTCTGGCTACCCTAATCGAAACCCTGCCTTAACCTGACAACATCTAATAAGATATCATGGGTCTTTTTTTCGGGAACTTCATGAACTGTTGCTCGTTTACAACATAGTAATTATGGTTCCAATTAGGGATTTTTCACTTGCGAAGCAAGTGCATTTGATAGTATACACAGAGGGCGGGAGCAACATCCTCTGGTGAATTTGTTCCGGAGTTTGAAGAGAGCTCTAAAACATTAAACCTGTTATTGTAGGTACAATAAGTATGCATATTTCACGTAAGTCGGACTATGCTTTAAGAGCATTGAATTACATCGCCAATCAAAAACCGAGCAAGAAAAGCTCTATAACTGAAATAGCTGAAGCTGAGAGTATTCCAAGAGACTTCCTCGCCAAGATACTCAAGGAACTCACTCGTTCGGGTCTTCTCAAATCATATCAGGGTGTCACGGGTGGTTATCAGTTAGCCCGCCCAAAAGAAGAGATTTCATTCCTGAATGTAATAGAATCTATGGAGGGACCTCTGCAGGTCAATCTCTGTGCCGGTGAGAATAACGACTGCGGTTGTGAAAGGTTCGAAGGCTGCGAGATGAAGCAGTTCTGGGACAAGGTTCAGCAGAATCTCATAGAGACTCTTTCGTCGATACATTTCGGCGATTCAAGATTGAAATACTCTGACGAAAAACCGGCACACTCTACCGAAGAAACAAGCTGAGCGAGTCAATTCTTCGCACGCTCGTTTGCACTGATACCCGAACAGTGGAATTGAGCAATATCAAGTGAGAAATCGCTTGTACAAATTCAAGGCTCATAATATATATTGACCGCTGTGGGGCAGTAGCTCAGATGGGAGAGCGGTACGTTCGCAACGTACAGGTCGGCGGTTCGATCCCGCTCTGCTCCACCAAAATTTCAAGGGAACCATTTTTGGATCCCTTTATGTTTCAATGAAAAAGGCATCGCAGTCAGCGATGCCTTTCTATTTATAACTACTTGATATACATGCTTATTTACGTTTTCTGAAACGCGTAGCAAGACCGGCAAGTCCCAATCCAAGTAAACCAATTGTAGTCGGTTCCGGTACAGTTGTCTCGGTATCGGGGCGGAGAATCTTGTTTGCAATAGAGCCACTTTCTGCAGGACTCAATGGATCATCATCAAAGAAACCGGTATTCCAGGCATAGTTCCAGTCATTCGTTCCAGGAACCCGACCATCTTTCGCGAAGAAATCCCCCCACACCGGAGCACGATATGAGTAGAATGACCACTCCCCGAAACCATCACCACCGTATTCAAGCTTTAGAGCACTCGGGAAATCGAAGCCATTCGCAGTCTCCCAATCGTTCAACTCAATCGGAGAACCGTTAAAACCCCAGAAATCATTGAGAGTGACATTAGGGGATACCTCAAGAAGCCAGTGGCTGACTGCCTGCGCTTCGAAAGCCTCCCCGTTGGCATCGGTGAGATTATACTTGTAAAACCAGGAGTTATCCTCCTGCAGTTCAATTCTCCATGATATCATGAAGTTGTTACCCCATAGACCTGTTGCTGTTACTCCTCCGTCTGCTGTAGACAGAGAACCGGTGTATACCGGGAGAGCCCATGCAGCAGTTGTGAGCAGGAATAAAAGAATAATATCAGATCAATAACTTACATGTCATATTTCTGGAATACGCTTCTAATAACAACATGTATTAGCGATACTCCATGTGATATACCATGTATTCTTAATTGCAAACCTACATATAGTATGCACAACCATGCATACAACATTGTAAATCATCCCTCTCACCGGCATATTTACAATAATCTGCATTAACTCACTCGATGATAAAACTGTATTTCACAGAACTTGCAGAATCGACACATACGGCTTATATTCTCGTGGTCCACGAGTTGTGGGCACGGTAAGTTTGATATTTCCCGTGCTAAGTGGGGAGCCAGCGGTGCCCTGTAACCCGGAATCCGCTATACCGGGACTGATGCCCACCCGAGGCTTGTCAGCAGTCTGCATGGCTCGGATAAGTGGTGTTGATAACCAGGTCCTGCGCAACCTGTGGCTGCCAAACCCCGTCAGGTCCGGAAGGAAGCAGCGGTAGGTGGTTTTTCAGGTGTGATGTGGGGAAGCTTGGTTTGAGCTAACTGTCCGTGTTATGTCAGACCCGCGGAGTCGGAGGTGGGTGCACGGGTAAAATATCCCAATCGGAGCACAAAATTATTGTGCTCCGGATAATCTTCCACAATAATTGGTTTATGTCGTATCTCGTACTTGCAAGAAAATTAAGACCGCAGCGTTTCGATGAGGTTGTCGCACAGGGACACATTACCGACACGCTGAAAAATGCGATCAAGTCCGACCGTATATCGCACGCATACCTGTTCTGCGGTACGAGAGGAACCGGCAAGACAACGACTGCAAGAATACTCGCAAAAGCACTCAATTGTGAGCATGGTCCCGCACCGGAACCATGCAACGAGTGTACGAATTGCCGGGAGATTTCATCCTCATCCTCGATGGATGTAATCGAAATCGACGCGGCATCCAATACCGGAGTCGATTCGATTCGAGACCTGCGGGAGAATGCTCACTATTCTCCGGCCAACAGCAAATACAAGATATATATCATTGACGAAGTTCACAGACTCTCCGGGGCGGCATTCGACGCCCTTTTGAAAACCCTCGAAGAACCGCCGAGCCATGTTATATTCATATTTGCCACAACCGAGCCGCACAATCTTCCGGCGACGATCCTATCCCGCACGCAGAGATATGATTTCCGGCGGATACCGATGCCCGATCTTATGGAGAGCTTGAAAAGAGCCGCCGATGGCGAGGGAATCAAAATCTCGGATGAGGCACTTGCAATGATCGCCCGTAAGGGGGATGGCTCTCTTCGTGATGCCCAATCGGTGTTTGAGCAGATCATGGCGTATGCTGATTCGGAGATAACTGTCGACCTGATAACCGATGCTCTCGGACTCGTCGATCTCAATGTGATGTTCGAATTGACTGAAGCGATTCATGCGGGTGAAACCCGGATGCTAATAGACCGCGTTGCACATCTTGTTGAAAGCGGCGCCGACATAGCTCAGGTGCTGGTCGATTTTCAGGAGCATCTTCGGAATCTGTTAATTGTGCGCTCCGTAGAGGATCCATCACAGTTTGTTGAGGTCTCCGACCAGTATATCACCCGCTATCAGGAACAGCGCGAGTTTTTCTCCGAGAGCGATATCATGCGAATGGTGAAGGTAATCTCCGATCTGAGGCAGCAACTCAAGGAGGGTGCGGATCCGAGGATATATCTTGAAATGACCCTTATTCGTCTCGCAAGAATGGACAAGACCGCTACACTTGCTGAAATCCTCAAGAAGCTGAATACGCTGTCACAATCGAATAATACGATTACTCAGGAGTCATCATCACCGACATTGCCGCTTGGAGAACCGGTAAGCCAGGTCTCAGAAAAAAAAACTCTGACATCGGAAAATAGTGGAAACGATATAGAGCTGGACGCCGATTCAGGTTTGGATTCCGCCACATGGAACAGGTTCCTTAAAGAATTTGGTGAGGACAACAGTCTTATATCGAATATACTCTCCGAGGGGAGTCCGGAAATAATAAGCGGAGATAAACTCCGCCTCGTTTTTCCACGGACTTCCGGTGCCCGGACGATTCTGACAGATGAGAAGCTGAAGGTCATAGAGACCGCTCTACGCAATCGTCTCGGTCGGACAATTAAAGTTGATTTACGATTCGATGAGAGTACCAAGGGCAGGGAAATAAGCATGACATTAGATCCACGGTTCGATATGACTCCGGAGGATCTATTCAAAAAGAACCCTGATATCAAGAAAATTGTTGATAGATATGATGGAAAGATAACGAGTATCAAGAGGATTGAATCAGAAGGAGATACCGATGGCTAAAGGCTTCGGCGACATTATGAAGCAGGTCCAGAAGATGCAGGCCAAGATGGAGACGGTTCAGGCTGAACTCGAACAGGATCGCGTAGAGGGAACCGCCGGCGGAGGAATGGTCAAGGTCGTAGCAAATGGCAAACAGGAAATCGTAGAAGTAAAAATAGAACCTGAAGTTGTGGATCCCGATGATGTTGAAATGCTCGAGGACCTGATTGTAGCCGCTGTTAACCAGGCACAGCAGAATGCTCAGGAACTCGCCTCCGAGAAAATGGCATCTGTCACCGGAGGACTCAACATACCGGGTCTTAACCTGCCGTTCTGAGATGTTTAAATCTGCTCAATCAGTGGAACGACTCGTCTCCGAGTTGTCGCGTCTTCCCGGAATAGGACGCAAGACCGCACAGCGTCTTGCTTTCTGGATTCTGAAGATGAAGAAAGAGGACGCCAAACGCCTTGCAACCGCTATAGTGGATGTCAAGGAGAAGGTGGTTCGTTGTTCAAAATGCTTCAACATTACCGAAAGCGATCCATGCGCTATCTGTACCGATGTCAAACGTGACCATTCGACTATCTGTGTCGTAGAAGAAGCGAATGACATACTGGCTCTCGAAAAGAGTGGCGAATATCGCGGTGTATATCATGTCCTCGAGGGTGCTCTTTCCCCGCTGGATGGTATCGGTCCGGATCAAATCCGCGCTCGTGAATTGATGAGCCGGATGAAGGATGATGTAAAGGAACTGATACTCGCTACAAATCCGAATGTCGAGGGGGAGGCTACCGCTGTTTATATAGCTAAAATGGTCAAACCACTCGGAATCAAGGTAACCCGTATCGCTCGAGGACTGCCTATCGGATCAGACCTGGAATATGCTGACCAGAACACTCTATCCAAGGCACTTCAGGGACGACAGGAATTCTGATTTTCCCGGTTTTGCGTTGACGAATTGATATGTCAGCATATATTAATTGTATACCGCCGCACAAAGATACCAACTGACATCTTCCTCCCTCTTTTGCCTCATTATATTGCTATACAACAGGATTTACTTGCGGGCAGAGGTGTCTTGCTACAGCCCACAAGTGAGTAAAGACATTGTCCGATTGTAGTGCAGCACCGGATAATGTCGATAAAGAGCGGCAGACATTGAGGTATGGGGAGACTCTTGTCTGCCGCTCAGATTTATTTACATGGTCTGATATACAATCTTCCCATCCACGATTGTCATAATCGCTCTACCAGTTAGTTTCTCACCCCCGAATGGCGTGTTACGCGACCTCGAGAAAAACTTGGAGGGATCGACTTTCCAGTTTTTCTCTGGATCAATGATTGTAATATCTGCGGGATATCCTTTTTTGAGTCTGCCCATCTTGAGATTCATAACCGATGCCGGCAGAGTGGACATCTTTAGCACAAGATCCGACCAGCTTAGAAGTCCGGGTTTCACAAGACGTGTTATCGCAAGCCCCAGAGATGTTTCGAGACCGATAACCCCATTCGGTGCGATATCAAACTCGACATCCTTCGATTCGATTGAATGCGGTGCATGATCGGTGGCGATGCAGTCTATTGTACCATCCTGAAGACCAGCTATTATCGCTTCAACATCAGTCTGCGAACGCAGGGGTGGATTCATCTTTAGGTTCGTGTCGAATCTCTCGGCAATCATATCGTCAGTGAGTGTGAAATGGTGAGGCGTTGCCTCTGCGGTAACCTTCACTCCGCGCTTCTTGGCATCCCGTATGACCTCCACAGCACCCTTGGTCGACACATGCGCGATGTGCAGCCTCGATCCGACATAGGACGCGAGACGGACATCGCGTGCAACACAGATCTCCTCCGAAATCGGTGGATTACCCTTTATTCCGATGACAGTCGAAGTGTACCCCTCATTCATGTGCGTCCCGTCGGATAGTGTCAAGTCCTCAGCATGAGAGACAACCGATATATCGAACATTCTAACATATTCAAGTGCACGTTTCATAACCGCAGCACTCTCAACGGGAGAACCGTCGTCCGTGATTGCCACCGCACCGGCTGAGACGAGATCGCCGATCTCGGCGAGTTCGCCACCACTCCGACCCTTGGTAACCGCACCAATCGGGAATACCTTCACGGGAGCTTCCGCAGCTCTGTCGAGAACGAACTTGACAGTCTCCTGATTGTCGATCGGTGGTGTGGTGTTGGGCATGCAGCAAACTGCGGTAAATCCTCCGGCAGCCGCAGCCTGCGCCCCCGAAACCACCGTTTCGGCATCCTCTCTACCCGGTTCCCTGAGATGAACGTGAATATCTATGAGACCGGGCGTTACAATCATCCCCTCAGCCCAGATGGCCTCTCCCGTACCGTAATCTCTCAGGTCTTTTTTCGAGAGAAGCTGTGCTGTCTCGACATTGGTAACCTTACCATCTTCGATATAGACATCAGCCTTGCAGTCGAGTTTCGATTTCGGATCTATTACACGCCCACCGGCGACTATTTTGAGATTTGTATTACTCATCTTCTTTCTTACCTCCTCCCGACAGCAGATAGAGAACCGACATTCTCACGGCGACACCATTTGTAACCTGATCGAGTATAACAGAATCATCACCATCAGCGACCTCGGAAGAAAGCTCGATTCCACGATTTATAGGTCCGGGGTGCATTACAGTATAGTTTTTGTTGAGAAGACGGAGCCGCTCTCTCGTAATCCCGAAAAGATTGCGATACTCCCTGAGTGAGGGTAGTAGCCCGGCCTGTTGTCGTTCGAGCTGCAGGCGCAGTACGTTGACAACATCCGCACCATCGAGAGCCTTATTGATATCGGTGAACACATCTATACCCATTTTCTCCGCCCCTACAGGCAGGAGGGTACTCGGTCCGCAGACCGCCACAGATGCTCCCATTGTCTTAAGACCCCAAATGTTTGAGCGGGCCACTCTCGAGTGGAGAATATCTCCAACGATTACCACTCTAAGACCGTCAAGTTTGCCGTACTTGCGCCTGATCGAGAGCATATCGAGGAGAGCCTGTGTCGGATGCTCATGGGTACCGTCACCGGCGTTTATCACACGAGATGAGGAAAACTCGGTCAGGAATTTCGGCGCACCGGAGCAGTTATGACGCATCACGATCATATCGATTTTCATTGCCTCGATATTGCGGACTGTATCCTTGAATGTTTCACCCTTGGATACAGATGATCCTTTCGTTGCGAAGTTGAGGACATCGGCCGAGAGTCGTTTTTCGGCAAGTTCGAATGATAGCTTGGTTCGAGTGGAGGGTTCGTAGAAGAGATTCAGAACCGTTACACCTCGAAGGGTCGGGACTTTCTTTATTGGTCTGTCGATAACCTCGCGGAAACTGTCAGCTGCGTTGAGGATTGATTCAAGATCCTCACGCTTGACACCCTCGAGACCGAGCAGATGTTTTAATCCGAATGCCATACTCGCTCACCTCCTCTTCTTTCCGGATTTCTGCCCGGTTGATTCCGAATCGGATCCGATACCGCCTCTCAGAAGAAGCACGGAATCCTCACCATGAATGGGAGTGATGTGCACTTCGACATCATCGCTCAGGGATGTCGGTATGTTCTTGCCGACATAATCCGCCTTGATGGGCAGCTCCCGATGTCCCCGATCAACGAGTACAGCAAGCTGGATAGCCTTTGGTCGACCAAAATCGATAACCTGATCGAGTGCTGCACGAATCGTCCGTCCCGTATAAAGTACATCATCAACCAGGATTACGACTTTGCCGTCGATTGGAAAGATAATCTCGGTCTTGTGAACCTCCGGCTGCTCGAACCGTGTGTGGACATCATCCCGATAGAATGTGATATCCATGTAGCCGACCGGAACATCGACATCCTCGACCTTCTTGATATTCTCTGCGACACGGTCAGCGAGATAGTCGCCACGCGTCTTGATGCCGATAATAACAATCCTCTCAGCGCCGGAGTTGCGCTCGATAATTTCGTGCGCGATCCGCATCAGCGCACGCTGGACCTTCTTCTGATCCATTACTTCGGTGGTTTCAGAAGACAAGGTGCCTCCTCTCTTGTGTATGATATGGGATATCGTTGAATTTGAAGCAGTATATATGAAAAAGCCTCCCTGAGCTTTCTCGGGAGGTTCTATCTGTGCGGAACATTTCATATCCCCTTTCCGGTCTCACCGAACCGGTCTTAAAGGTTTCTGTCTCGATCCAATAAATAGATGAGACGGCGAGTGTCAAGGGATTTGTGCACGGATGTGTTGCAATCGGGTTCTTCACCCCGTCACAGGCGGGATTCGTAATGCCAGTCTATTGCTTAGTGTCAGATCACAAATCCGCTGTCTGCGGATTCAGGATCTGACACAACATGAATGAGATTTGCAGTGGATACCCCCGGGAAACTGATCACCCTCTTGTCTGTTCCCACTCCCTGCGCAACAGGCTGAAATGAAGGCGGTCTATCCATTGACCATCCCAGTGGACGATCTCTCGATCAGCACCCTCCCACATAAATCCGAGTTTCTCGCCAACGCGATACACTCTTTTGTTGAATGAGTATGTCGCGAAAGCGATACGATGGATATCCAAATTATTGAAAAGATAGTCGATCCAGAGCCTCAGAGCTTCGGTGCCGTGACCGCGATTGAGATAGTTATCTTCACAGATGTCGATACCGATGCTCCGTGATGCCGGGAATCGTTCGTTGACATATCCTGCTACCCATCCAATCGGAGGACCGTCAACAACCTGAATAATCAAACGGCTGCGCGGATCGGAGAGTTCTCCGAGAAAAGATTTACGAAATCTATCTTCCGATGTTGCCGTATCGACTGACATCTTCTCCCATGGAGCATCGAAATCGAGCCATTCACCCTCACGCATCCAGCGGCTGTATGCCTCAAGATCCTCCTCCACAGCATCACGCAGGATTGTGGTCTTACCAATCAGAGGTGGTTTCATCGTTTAAATCCTATGCAAATAGCTGGTGCACGGGACGTACACCAGCCACATAACTACGACTTCGATTTACAGGAGGCTCCGCCGCTGCCGCCGAAGAATAACATTGCTCCGAGCACGAAACCGAGATTATACCAGTTGCCATTGTTATGGATCTCGTACGGGTGCACACTGTCGGAAAACAGTGATATCACGAATGTGAACAGCACTATGAATCCATGCCACAATCCACTCCAGAATCCGGCAACATCGCCCTCCGAATCGGGTGTATTGGCAACATCGTTCGGTCCCGGCGCACAACCGGAGATGGCGAAAAGCATAAGTAATACTATGATAATTGAAAACGCTTTCCTCATATTCATACCTCTATCGAGAGACCAATATTTGAATCCTTTTATAACAATCTTCAAAAACTACACCTTCCCCTTCGATTCCTCCCAGAATTTGTCCATCTCTTCGAGTGTAGCGTCAGCAGCAGTACGACCGTCCTCGGCGAGACGGCTCTCGATATACTCGAACCGCCGTTTGAACTTGTTCGTGATATTGTTCAGCGCGACCTCCGGATCAATCTTCAAATACCGGGCGACATTCACAATCGAAAACATCAGATCCCCCAACTCCTCCTCGATTCCGGATTGATTCTCATTCGCAAGTTCCTCTTTCAACTCGACGAGTTCCTCATCCACTTTTTCCATAATCTGCGGGACTCTCTCCCAGTCGAATCCGAACCGCGCGGCTTTTTCCTGAACGCGGTAGGCACGGAGAAGAGCGGGCAGAGTTTTCGGTACACCCTCCAGAACCGATTTCCGCCGCTTGCCGTTCGGTTCGTCGTGCTGAAGCTTGATTTTCTCCCAGTTGTTCAGGACCTCCTCGGGCGTGATGTCCTTACGGTCCTTAAATACGTGCGGATGCCGCCGGATCAATTTCTCTGAAATAGCAGCGGAGATATCCTCAATATCGAAATCACCCCGCTCGGATGCCATCTGAGCGTGAAATACGATCTGCAAAAGCAGATCGCCAAGCTCCATTTTAAGTTCGCTCATATCGCCACCGTTAATGGCTTCGATCACCTCGTACGTCTCCTCTAACAAGTAAGGACGCAATGACTTATGATCCTGTTTCTGATCCCACGGGCAACCGTCCTGCCCGCGAAGCCTTTTCATGATGTCAACCAGTTCATAGAATTTGGACATGCGAGGGAACCTTTCATCAAATTGAGCCGTATTTTTCCGATACTGACTGAAAATAGCAACAATTATGTTTGTGTCAAAGCTTTCGTAGCTTTGGCTTGACAAGGATCGTATATTCCATATCATAGACCGCTGATATTCTCAGGATTGGAGATATGACAGATATACCTAAACATTACGATTTTAAGGCAGCCGAACAGAGATGGTATAAGTTCTGGGTCGACTCCGGACATTTCCACGCGGGTGCTGAGAACACGGACAACAAGCCCTATACGATAGTTATTCCTCCTCCAAATGTTACGGATGTCCTTCACATCGGTCATGCTCTGAATAACAGCCTTCAGGACATAATGATCCGATATAAACGGATGCTCGGGCATGACACCGAATGGCTTCCGGGTGTCGATCACGCGGGAATCGCCACACAGGTTATCGTAGAGAAAAGTCTGCTGAAAGAGGGAACCTCCCGTCAGGAACTCGGGCGTGAAAAATTCCTTGAACGTGTCTGGACATGGAAAAACGACAAATTCCAGAACATCATAGATCAGCTCAAGCAAATGGGTTGCTCCTGCGACTGGGACCGCACTCGTTTCACGATGGACGAGGGGCTGTCCGAGGCGGTCAAGGAGGTATTCATTCGCCTCTATGAGGAGGGATTGATCTATAAAGGGAACTATATAACCAACTGGTGCCCCCACGATCTGACATCTCTCTCCGATGACGAAATCGAACATGTCGATAAAAACTCGAAGCTCTGGTATATAAAATACAAAATCAAGGGCGCAGACCACTACCTGACCGTCGCAACAACCCGTCCTGAAACCATGCTCGGCGATACAGCTCTCGCTGTTTCACCGAAAGACCAGCGGTACAAGAAATATGTCGGTCAGCACGCTATTCTGCCGATTCTCGACCGCGAACTGCCCATCATAGCCGATGACTATGTTGATCCGGAATTCGGTACCGGTGTTGTCAAGGTTACGCCCGCACACGATCCAAACGATTTTCAGATCGGGCAGCGTCACGACCTGGAGCAGATCAATATCCTTAATGATGACGCCACCCTGAACGAAAATGCCGGGAAATTCAAGGGGATGGACCGGTACGAGGGCCGCAAGGAGCTTCTCAAAGAACTCGAGAAGAAGGGTCATCTCGAGAAAATCGAGGATTACAAACTCTCGGTCGGAACATGCTACCGCTGCCACACGGTAATCGAGCCGATGTTATCCGACCAGTGGTACGTCAAGATGAAACCGCTGGCGGAACCGGCAATCGAAGCGGTTAAGACCGGCAAACTCCGTTTTCATCCGGAACATTGGGAAAAGACCTATCTATACTGGCTCGAAAATGTCCGCGACTGGTGTATCTCACGACAGCTCTGGTGGGGGCACAGGATTCCGATCTATAACTGCCTTGAATGTGACCATCAATGGGCAGCCAAGGAAAAACCGGAAACCTGCCCGAAGTGCAGCTCCAAGGATGTTGAGCAGGACCCGGATGTTCTCGATACATGGTTCTCGTCCTGGCTCTGGCCATTCTCGACATTTGGCTGGCCAGAGGGTACACCCGAACTCAAGAAATTCTACCCGACAGATTCGCTTTTCACGGCATCGGAGATAATCTATCTCTGGGTTGCGCGTATGGTCATGGCCGGGTACAAATTCCTCGGAGACCTGCCGTTCACAGATGTCTACATTCACGGTACGGTCCGTGACGCTCAGGGGCGGAAGATGTCCAAATCTCTTGGTAACGGTATCGATCCGAGAGATGTCATCAAAGAATATGGTGCGGATGCTCTTCGCGTGTCGCTCGTCCTTGCAACGCCGGAGGGGCAGGACCCATGCATATCCGTCAACACATTCGAACAGGGTCGTAATTACGCCAACAAGCTGTGGAATGCTTCCCGGTTCGTGATGATGAATCTGGGTGAGATTCAGGAGGAGCATTTCGAGTCAATCGAAGGCGCCAATCTTACCCTGATGGACAAATGGATTCTGTCACGGTTGAACCAGGCAATCAGGAACACGAAGGAAAATCTCGACTCATTTAAATTCAATGCAGGTGCGAAGGTTCTATATGACTTTATCTGGCATGATTTCTGTGACTGGTATGTCGAACTCATAAAGCCGAGGCTTCGCGAGGAAGCCGAGGATGGTGATGGACGAACCGCAGCGAATGTCGTTTCATTCGTGTTGAACAAGATTCTGCTGCTGCTGCATCCATACATGCCGTTCGTCACGGAGGAAATCTACCAGTTGCTGCATCAATCGAATCACTCCGGAGATGGCAGTATTATAATCGCACGGTATCCGGAGGCGGATGAGAGCCTTATCGATACCGAGCTTGAGACTTCGATGGAAAAGATTCAGGCAATTGTCAACGGTATCAGGACAGTGCGTGCCGAGATGAATGTCCCGCCATCGAAACGGGCGGATGTCCATGTCCGTGTCGATTCACTCGATCTTGCTGATGCGCTTAAGCGGCATGAAGACTATATCACCGAACTCGGAAGAATTAACGACTTGTTCGTTGGTCCCGATGTCAAACGACCCAATCTATCCGGTTCGGCTGTGATAAAGGATGCGGAGATATTTATCCCCCTTGAGGGCTTGATAGATGTCGATAAGGAGCGGAATCGTCTTCGCAAGAACCTCGACCAGATTCAGCAGCAACTGGACAAAATCCAGCGAAAGCTCGGTAATCCCGAGTTTTTGCAAAAGGCTGCGCCGGAAGTGGTTGAGCGGGAGAAACGTAAGAAGGAAGATTTCGAGAATATGGCTGATAAGATAAATGCTAACCTTGAACAACTACTCGGCTGGTAAAAAAGTTCTTGCATACAAGAGGATTTAGCCTATATTAAAATGCTGCAAATATGTGGAGTTAAGAATGGCAAAAGTTTGTGACATATGCGGTAAGAAACCGTTGTTCGGCGCGACAGTATCGCATGCCCATAATGTGAATAAGAGAAGATTCAACCCGAATCTCCACACAGTTCGGGCTAAAATACAAGGCAAAGTTAAGAAGATCAAAGTTTGCTCTTCTTGTCTAAAAGCCGGCAAGGTCCAAAAGGCTGTCTGACGGTTCCAAGACACATTTGAGATTGGAAAGCCCCCGGTTATCCGGGGGCTTCCTCATTTGTACTCAAATCAACCGCCTATCCGAAAATCAAAGATAATCGTACAAAATCATATACTATCCATATAGGGGGAAAGGGCTCCCGGTAGGCGTGGGAGCCCTCTATTCCCAGTCCTCGGCTGGTTGAGGAACAGGGTGGGAATATCTTTATCCTGTTACTTGTCCATTGCCCGGCGAAGGAATGTCGGTACATCCAGATCATCCGGATCGAAACTCTTCTCGCGGGTGTCTCCCTCACCGACGCCAACCGGTTCCGGCTCTCTCTGCTCTTCGACAACTCTTCGAGCACTCTCACGAGATCTCTTCTGATTAAACAGATCGACTACATTCGAATCGTAGTCGAGATACTCTTTCTCGCCACGTCCGAAACCTGTAGCAATCACAGTAACTCTAATTTCATCCTTTAATGTCTGATCGAGAACCGCTCCGAAAATAATCTCGGCATCACTTCCTGCAGCCTCGTAGATAACATTCGTGGCATCATTGACCTGAGTGAGAGTCATCTCCGGACCACCGCAGACATTTACCAATACGCCCTTTGCGCCGGATATGCAGGTATTCTCAAGAAGTGGTGAATTGATCGCCGCACTGGCGGCATCCAGTCCTCCGGAATCCCCGGTTCCGCGTCCGGTTCCCATCAGAGCTTCACCGCGTCCCTTCATGACAGTCCGGACATCAGCGAAATCACAGTTGATTATTCCCGGTACGGTAATCAGATCCGAAATCCCGCGTGTAGCATGAAGCAGGGTTTCATCCGCCATGAGGAAAGCTTCTGTAAGGGTCGTACCCTTCTCCACAATCTCAATCAGACGCTGATTGGGGATGACGATCATGGTGTCAACACGGCTGCGGAGTTCCTCGATCCCGAGCATCGCCTTGCCCATCCGCTTCTTGCCTTCGAATGTAAACGGCTTGGTGACGATAGCTACCGTCAGCGCGCCCTTCTCCTGAGCGATCTCCGCAACTATCGGAGCCGCACCGGTTCCGGTTCCGCCGCCCATACCGGCTGTCACGAAAACCATGTCGGCACCATCAATTGACTCAGCAACGGTTTCCCGGTCCTCCTCGATTGCCTTCCGTCCAATCTCCGGGTCCGCTCCAGCACCGAGTCCTTTCGTGCATCGACTTCCAATCTGAATTTTATTTGCCGCTTTTGCGCCCTCGAGCGCCTGAGCATCGGTATTCACAGCGAGAAAATCAAGCCCGGACAATGACGCATCAATCATGCGGTTGACAGCGTTATTGCCCGCTCCTCCAACACCGATAACTTTTATCCTCGCCTTGTCGCTATACTCCTCAGCAAAGCTGATCATACATCCCTCCTATATGTTTAATATCATATTTACAACTTTTTCGAATCCCTGCGATACCCGACCAAAGAAACCTCTGTCCGCATCGAGAGGATTCGCTTGATTGTACCCGTATTTTATCAAGCCAACCGCAACTGCGCCTCCATACGGGTTGGCATAGAATATTTCATCTTCCGAAATTCTCGGTTCCGCAAGATGCGCCGGTACTCCAAATACCCGCTCCACAAGATGCTCGATATTCCGCAGACAGGAGCCGCCTCCGGTCAACACTACGGTCTGTATATCCTCGTACACGGCTGACTTCTCGAGATGACTCTTAACGAACGCGAATGTCTCCTCCATACGCGGTTCTATTATCGAGGCAAGCATTGCACGGGAAATCCGGCGCTGATAAAATTCACCCTGATCGGGGAGAGTCAGTTTTTCTTCGGGATCCACTTTCGAGATAAGCGCGGAACCCTGACAAATCTTTATTTCCTCTGCTGCTTCATACGGCAGCCGCAGCCCATAGGCGATATCCGATGTTACGTTTCGCCCGCCGAGAGGTACAGTCACTGTCTGCCAGATAGTATCCTGATAATGCAGAGATGCATCCACCGTCCCGGCTCCTATATCAAGAAGAACCGCTCCGGAGCGTCTCTCTTCAGGAGTAAGAAGAACACTCGACGAGGCAACCGGGCTGTAGATCATCTCCTTCACACTCCCCCCGGCTCTGTGGACGCACTCGAGGACATCCTCGGCAGCAGACATGGATGCAGTCACGATATGCACCTCCACTTCAAGCCGCTCACCCGATAGCCCAACCGGATCGCGTACGCCATCCCGGTCATCTATCGCATATAACTGAGGAATAACATGCAGCCTCTCCTGATCCTCCGGAATGCGAACATTTTTTGCAAGGTCAACCACACGCTCGACCTCTTCCTCGGTAATCTCACCCTCTATCATGGAGATAGAGATTGCGCCACGACTGTTAAGACCCCGCATGTGATCGCCGCTGATGGAAACGTAGAGTGGAGACGGTTTGAGACCGGTCTTCTCCTCCGCACGTTTCAGTACGTCCGCCACTCTGGCAGCAGCGCGGTCGGTGTCAATAATCGCACCGTTCTTTACCCCCTCTGACGGTACATCCGCCATGCCCGAGAGGATTAACTCCCCCTCCGGACCAATCCGTCCCATTGCACAACAGATTTTGTGCGATCCAATGTCGAGTCCTGTGATTGTCTTTCGTGACTGCATGATCTATACCTCTTTGGAATTCAGATTTCTCACAATGATGGACCTGCCGAAACGCATATCCACTTCTCCGGCAGGGAGGCCTTTGAGTTTATCGAATATCAAATCGAGATAAACAAATTTCTCACTGTATTCACCGGCTCCGAGGATTACACGGACCTCGGAATCGCGTATATAAAGAACGGTGGCATCTCCATCGCGGAACTCGATCTGTGATACACCCCTCGAAAGGCGGTCGGAGGCATCGTTCATTGCATCAATCAAATCAACTGCCCGTTTCAAATCCGGCGAGTCAATCGGCTCGAAGAATTTCCCGCCCTTAACTGAAAGCCCGGATATTACAGGCAGAGCAGTTACATTATCTGTATTGGAGAGAGGCAGGAGTTCATAGTCTCGGGTTAACCCGTATATTTCAGGAGCGGCAATATAGACAACCGGTCTTTTCAGTTTTGCCGTGCAGATGACATGACCGTTAAGCCCAATCCTGCACGATACGCTGCTCAGTTCGGGTCTTTCATCAGCAATCTGATTCGCAAAGGACTCAAGAGGCTGACGGAATAGATTCTCAATTTCACACATTGAGCAGACAGTGTCGGACAGTACGGTTTCGCCCTCGACTATCAACTCGAGACCAGATACGGTTACGAGAGGATAGAAAAAACAGAATACCACAAATCCGGCTATTACCGTCAGGATCACCGCAACCGCTATTTGGATCTTAAGACTCACTTTTGCAGCGCCTCCAGAATCTCCTGTCCGATATGGTAGATATCACCGGCTCCGATGGTGATTACGATTGCGTCATCAATACGGTTTTCCGCAATGAATCCCGCTATCTCGTGCATATCCTCTATATAGTATGCGCTCTTGTGACCGAAACCATCCGCAGCATCTGATATCAGCTTCGCGGTTACACCCGGTATTGGAACCTCTCTTGCAGGATAGATATCAGTGACTATCAGCATATCCGAGAGAAGCAGAGCCTTAGCAAATTCCTTGTAGAAATCCTGCGTGCGTGAATAGAGATGAGGCTGGAATATCGCAATTATCGGACGTTGATATCCGACCTTGGCTGCACGCAGAGTGACCTCTATCTCGGTGGGATGATGCGCGTAGTCATCCACGACCATGATTCCATCCACTTCACCCTTGATTTCGAACCGTCTGATTACACCCGTGAAACTTCCGAGTGCAGACTTTATCTTCTCCCATGGAATCTCGAACTCGAGTCCAACCGATATCGCCGCAAGCGCATTCTTGATATTGAAAACACCCGGCAGGTTGATTGTTACCTCTCCCAGTTCCGTACCGTTCTGGTGCGCCGTGAATGTCGAGGACTGCGCCGAATATGTGAGATTCGATGCACGGATCTCCGCCTGCGTTGTCAGCCCGAAAGTCCTTATAGGTCTTTTGAGATCCGGTATCAATGAGACAAGATTCTCATCATCCATATTCAGAAAAATGTAACCATAGAACGGCACTTTGTTTGCGAACTGCACGAACGCTTCCTTGATGGCGTCGAATGTGCCGTAGTAGTCGAGATGATCCGGTTCAAGCGTTGTCATTACCGCCATCGAGTGAGTCAGATTAAGGAACGACCGGTCATACTCATCCGCTTCGGCAACCATGAAATCACCCGTTCCGAGTTTGATATTGGTGCCATAACTCTTAACCACACCACCGACAATTACAGTCGGATTGAATCCGCCCTCGGTCAGCATATATCCCGTAATCGATGTTGTCGTTGTTTTGCCATGAGTACCGGCGATAGCGACTCCGAATTTAGTTCGCATCAACTCACCGAGCATTTCAGCCCTGCGAATAACCGGAATACGGGCTTTTCTTGCGGCAATTACCTCGGGATTGTCATCCTTTACTGCAGATGATATCACAACTGCATGTGAATCGCCGACATGCTCAGCCCTGTGATCCAGCGAGACCTTTATGCCAATATCACTCAGATGATCGGTGACCTCGGTAGACACCAGATCGCTTCCACTTATCTTGAAACCCTCATTGTGCAGCATCTCAGCAATACCGGACATACCGATACCACCGATACCGACGAAGTGGAGCTTTTTAATCTTGCCAAATCTCACGATGTAACCTCCGAAATGATCGTCTTGGCAATTGTGTCCGCCGCACCGGGTCTGTGAAGAGAGTGTGCGGAATCAGACATTCTCGATAGTTGCTTCTCATTTGACAGCAACTCCAGAGCCCTCTTGACAAGAGTGCCCTCCCCCAGATTTTTTTGGAGGATTGTAATCGCGGCTCCCGCTTTCCCGACCGCATCAGCATTGAATTCCTGATGATTCTCCGCTGCAAACGGATATGGAACGAGGATCGCCGGTTTTCCGGCAGCCGCAAGCTCTGCAAGTGTCATCGCTCCCGACCGGCAGATTGCAAGATCGCAGGCAGCATAAGCGAGTTCCATCCTTGCGATGAACGGACGAATCGTACCATGCACACCCGAATATTTGAACTTCTCGACATATTTGTCATAGGGTAGTTTACCGGTCTGCCATATAACCTGAATGTCATCACGGGACGAAAGTGACTCAAGGCTCGCATCCATCTGCTCATTTATAGCTTCCGCTCCCTGACTGCCGCCAAAGACGAAAAGAGTCCTGCGTTCATTGTCCAACCCGAAGTGTGCAAGTCCATCCTCCCGTGATGTCACCTCGAAACCGGGACGGAGAGGATTTCCGGTCTGTACGATTTCAGCCGCCGGATCGAGATATTCTCCTACCGAGTCGTATTCAGCAAACAGGCGTTTCGCCTTCTTTGCAAAAAGACGCGTGGTCAGACCCGGGAATGAGTTCTGCTCCTGCATATAGATCGGAATCCGTCCAATTGAAGCCGCAGTGAGTACCGGAACACAGACAAATCCACCGGTGGCAAAGACCGTCCGGGTCTTATGCTTCCTCAGCAGAGACAGAGCCTTGATCGTTCCCGCCGTAAGGATGAACGGAAGCACGACATTCTTTAGCATTGCCGACCTGCGGAACGGTACAGCGGGTATTGAATAAAACTCGAACCCCAACTCTGGTACGATACGGGCTTCCATTCCGTCAGCAGTCCCGATCCAGTATATGTTGAGCTTGTCATTCATCTTCTTAATACTCTCCGCAACTGCAAGCGCCGGGAACAGGTGGCCTCCCGTTCGACCGCCGACAATCGCGATTGCTCCATTAGACCCGTTTGTCAAACAACGGCACCTTTCTCTTTCTCCGCCTCGATATATTCAAAAGGATACCAACCGCCGATGCTGAAATCAGGAGAGATGTCCCCCCGTACGACACAAACGGCAGAGGCATTCCGGTTGTCGGTATAAGATTCACCGTCACGGCGATATTTATAAGCGCACTCGTCGTCAGGATGATCGTGATCCCGAATGCAAGAAAGAAACCGAAACGATCCTGCGCGGCGGATGCCGTACGCATGCCTCTCCAGAAGAGGATGAAGAACAGGACGAGCACTATCGTCACCCAGATAAATCCACCCTCTTCGGCAAAATTTGCGAATATAAAATCCGTGTGCACCTCCGGCAGAAAGAACAGCTTGACCGAACCGCGACCGATCCCTTTACCGAACAATCCGCCCGATCCGATATATAGGATCGATTGTTTTACCTGATATGCTCCCTGAAGAGGATCTCCGAATGACGCCAGGAATTCATCTATGCGGGATCGTTTGTACCCAAATATGAATACGGCAACAGAACCGGCAAGCGCGCACGCTCCAGCCCCAAGCGCGACCTTCTTAAGAGCCTCACCTGCGACGAACAGGAGGCAGACCACCACTGTCGAGATGACTATAACCGTTCCAAGATCCGGTTCCAGCATTACAAGAATCGAGCCGCCTGCAATAATCGACGGCATGACAAATTGTTTCCAGCCCGCCCTGCGACCACGTTTTGTCTCGGACAGATAGAACGCAATCATGAGTACGACCGCATATTTGAATAACTCCGATGGCTGGATATTAATCGGTCCGAGAGGAATCCATCGTCTCGCACCGTTTATCGGATCAGAGAACAATACCACTACAAGCAGCGCGCCGGTGACTCCGGCAGCAACCCAAACCAATTTCTTCAACTTTCGATAATCTATCGCGGCAAAGACAAGCATCGAGACAATCGCCATTCCGGCAAACAGCAACTGCCTCTGGAAATAGTGCGTGTGTTCGCCTGCGAATTTATAATCAGCAATGAATACGGAGGATGAGTAGACCTCCACCACACCGATTGTCATCAGCAGCAACACCGATGTGTAGAGAACAAGATCGACTCCATTTCGCTTGTTCGTAGTCATGTCTATCTCTTCCTCAGATTATCAACAGACTGCTTGAATGCACGCCCTCTGTGTTCAAAATCATCGAACATATCAAACGAAGCACAGGCAGGTGACAGGAGTACTGTTCCACTGGGTCCCGCAAGCGTGAATGCCATAGCGACTGCCTCGTTCATATTCTCCGCGCGGCGCACGGGCACAATTGATCCGAACGCTTTCTCGAGCTTATCTGCAGCCTCACCTATCAAAACCAGCGCGTTAACATTCCCCGCAACCAGTTTTTCCAGCCTCTGGAAATCGCCCTTCTTATCCCGTCCCCCCATAATCGTTACAAGCTTCCCCTCCACACTCTGAAGCGCATACCAAACCGAATCAACATTCGTCGCTTTCGAATCATTTATGAACCTGACACCATCCACCGTTCCGCAGTCCTCCAAACGATGCTCGACACCGGAGAAAGTCTTCAGTGTCTGTTCCATCGCCTCAAATGGAAGATTCGCTAAAACACCGATAGTACATGCGGCAGCGGCATTGGACAGATTATGCGGTCCCGGAAGCTTAATATCCGAAACATCCATTATCTTCTTCTGAGTGTGATCGGTCCTGTAGAACATCTCTCCGGAAATGACGGAAACTCCCGGAGAAACAGCCTGTGCAATGCTGAAGAAAAACTTCCTTCCCGGAAGCAGGGCAGACAGCCTGGTCAGGTAGTCATCATCATAATTGACGACGAGAGAATCCGATTCCGTCTGTTTATCACCGATCAGCATTTTCATTTTCGAGTAAGTATTGAAATCACCATAGCGGTCGAGATGGTCCGGAGTGAGATTTAGAACCACAGCTATATTGGGGCGGAACTCATAGCATTTTTCGAGTTGGAATGAGGATACCTCAAGCACTACCCATCCGTCATGTGAAACCTGATCACAGACTGCACAAAACGGATAACCAATGTTTCCTGCCACGAAAGCCTTAATGCCCGCTGTCTTGAACATCTCTCCGGTTAGTGTCGTTGTGGTGGTCTTTCCATTTGATCCTGTGATGGCGGCTATGTTGCCATCGCACATCCACCAGCCAAGTTCAAGCTCGGAGATGATCGGTATACCGCTTGACTCAATTTCTTTCATAACCGGAGCAAGCGGTGGTACACCCGGTGAAACAATGATATAATCTCTGTCTTTGTATGCTGCTTCGGTGTTTCCTCCCGCTTCGTATGGAATACTATTCTTCTCAAGCTGCTCTATTGCACTCTCTATCTGGTTTGCAGGTTTGCTGTCGGATACAAAGACATCCGCACCATACCGTTTCAACAGCAGCGCGGCAGCCTCTCCGGAGCGCGCAGCTCCGATTACTCCAACTTTCTTCCCCTGTATCCGATCCACTCTCATTGCAATCTATCTTACCTTCAATGTTGCAAGTGTCAGAAGCGCGCAAATCGCTCCCGCAATCCAGAAACGCGTAACTACCTTGGTTTCGGGCCAGCCCTTCTCCTCGAAATGATGATGCAGAGGTGCCATCTTGAAAATACGTACCCTGCGCAGTTTGTACGAACCCACCTGCAGTATCACAGACAGCGCCTCGGCAACGAACACTCCGCCAACAATCACGAGCAGTAATTCTTTTTTCAGCATAATCGACATCGCGCCGAGAGCGCCACCGAGAGCAAGAGCGCCCGTATCACCCATGAATACATCCGCAGGATGCGAATTCCACCATAGGAAACCGAGTGCAGCCCCCATCGTCGCGGTACAGTAGATCGTCAACTCGCCCGCACCCTCCAGATATGTGATCTGCAGATAGTTGGAGAAATCATTACGCCCCGTTACGTATGCGAATCCCGCGAAAGCAAGAAACGCAATCCCACTCAAGCCGGTCGCGAGACCATCCAGACCATCGGTAAGATTGACGGCGTTGGATGATCCGGTGATTACGAAAACCACGAACGGTACAAAGACGAACGCCCATCTGAAATCGAGATAATAGTCTTTTACGAACGGTATCTCGGTGGTCATGTCGAAACCGCTTGATGACGGCAACTGGTAGAGGACAATACCGAAAACAAGCCCGCAGATTATCTGCCCCACGAGTTTGTATTTCCCGATCATACCCTTCGGGTGCTTGAGGATCGCTTTCATGTAATCGTCCATGAATCCAATCGCACCCATCCAGACAGTCACGAAAATCATCAATTGTATGTAGATATTTGTTAAATCAGCCCAGAGCAGTAGCGGAAGGATTATGGCTGTCAGGATGATTACACCACCCATTGTCGGAGTCCCGGCTTTGGAGTAATGCGTGCGCGGACCCTCCTCGCGTATCTTCTCTTTCACTCCTCCTCTTTGAAGCAACCGGATAAACAGAGGTCCGAAAATCAGGGTCACAATGAGTGCGGTCAGAGTCGCACCCGCCGCACGAAAAGTGATATACTTGAATACATTCAGAACAGAAATCTCATCAGCAAGCGGTACCAGTAGATGATATAACATTAGCGCTCTCTCCCGAGGCTTGATGTTAGGGCAGTGACGATTTTGTCAAACGCCATCGACCGCGAAGCTTTTATCAATACCGCATCTCCCGCCACAACCAATTCAAGGAGATGTTCGGTAAGATCATCCATACTCGCAAAATATTCGACTTTGCCAGTATCGAATCCCGCACTCTCAGCACCTGAGAGGATATCTCGTGCAAGCTTACCGGAGAGCAGGAGCATATCAACATCGAGTGACGCGATAAATTCACCCACTTCACGATGCAACTCTCCCTCTCGCTTCCCAAGCTCCAGCATATCACCGAGAACTGCTATCTTTTTTCCTGAAACATCGAGTGCAACGAGAGTCTTGAGTGCATTCCGAAGTGACGCAGGATTCGAATTGTAAGCATCATTGATTATCTTTACACCACGCAGTTCGATAATCTCCATCCTCATACCGATGGCGCTGAAATCCTCGAGTGCGGATTTAATTTCGCCCGGTTCCACTCCGAGTTCATGCCCCACAGCGCAGGCGGCAACCGCATTGTATAGATTGTGTATGCCCGGTATGTGCAGATGGATATCACCTATCTGCTCAACGACAAACTTGAAACAGCCGGAACCGTTGGAACCGAAATCAACCGGATGCAGACCGTCATGGTTCTCGATACCAAAACCGACCTTGTGGCGATTCTCCGTTTCGTATCTCTTTTTCAACCAGGCATTGTCGAGATTCAGGAATACCGTCCCGTCATCAGGCATATTGTCGAACAGTTCGAATTTGGCTTTTGCAATGGCATCAATGGATTTCATCGTCTCAAGATGCGCAGCATCAATATTGGTTATCAGACCATATTCCGGTTTAAACATTCGCGTCAGTGTCTCGATTTCACCGGGAGTACTCATTCCGAATTCGAAAACAGCAGACTCAACTGTGCTGTCCAGTCCGAATATCGCGAGAGGGATGCCATACAGGTTATTGAAGTTACCGGGGGATCGATATGTAGTAAACTTACGGGAGAGAACGGCTGCGATCATCTCCTTGGTGGTTGTCTTGCCGTTGGTTCCGGTAACGGCCAGTTTCATAATATCAAATTTGTCGAGCCACCATTTGGCGAGATCGTGCATCGCCTTGAATGTATCCGGTACGAAGATAATCTTCGCATCCGGGTGCTGCCCCTCATATCGGAATCCCTCACGAGCAATCACACCGCTTGCCCCCGCATCGAGCGCATTATCTATAAACCGGTGGGCATCGTGGGTTGGCCCCTGTATGGCAATGAAGAGATTCCCCTCCACTGTCGTACGGCTGTCGATGGACACACCCGTAGCCGGGTGTGATCCAAACTCACCCGCTGTGGAGACAGCTCCAGCGACTTCCGCAATTTCCCTCAAGGCAGCCTTAATCATCACTATCCCTGTGACAGATACTCCCGAATGATTACTCTGTCATCGAACGGGACCCTCTCCGTTCCGATGATCTGGTACGTTTCATGCCCCTTACCAGCGATGAGCAGCACATCGCCAGATTCCGCCATATCGAGCGCAATCTTCAGCGCTTTCTTCCGGTCGGTCTCAATTTCAGTCTCAATTGATGACGAGAGACCGGGCTTGATATCCTCGATTATCGCTTCCGGATTTTCGGTTCTCGGATTATCCATTGTCACCACGATCTTGTCCGCATATCTGCAGACAGTCTCGGCCATCGGCCTGCGCTTTGACTTGTCCCTGTCGCCACCACAACCGAACAGCACGACAAGCTTGCCCTCACGGACCACATTGCCGTCATCATCAATCTCGCGCGTCAGTTTCTTGCAAATTGGGCAGACATTATCGAGAGCATCCGGTGTGTGCGCAAAATCGACATATATTCTTATTCCCCGGTCATTCTCAACCGGTTCGAGTCGTCCCGGGGTAAATGTTGCTGCTTCAAGACCCCTCTTGACAGTACCGACATCGACACCGGAGCCCATAGCGAGTGCCGCCGCACACAGGGCATTCGCAACATTGTGCTCACCCGGCAGCTTAAGCTCTATCTTTTCTTCACCGAGCGGAGTTACCATTGTGAATTTCGATCCATCCGGACCGGTCTCTATATTGGTGGCTCGCATATCGGCTTTGTTTCCCTTGACCGAATAGGTGATATAGGATGAATCCACATGTCCCATGAAGAAATCAAACTCGGGATCATCGGCATTGAGTATCACCCATTTATCCTGACCGCGAACCCTGTCAACCAGCATGGCTTTGGTATTGCGGTAATCCTCCATCGTGCCATGATAGTCGAGATGATCCTGTGTCAGGTTTGTTACACCGACAGTATTGAAATCGACCATGCGGATTCGACCCGATTTCAGAGCATGGGAGGATATCTCCATAACGCAGACTCGCAGTCTTTCGGCTCGCATGATGGTAAGAAGCTGCTCTATCTGAAGCGATTCCGGTGTTGTGTTGAGTGCATCGAATCTGTGCTTACCGGCAAGATACTCTATCGTTCCGATCAAACCGATATTTCTGCCGCGCGCCCTGTAAATCGAGCGGATCAGGTATGCAACCGTAGTCTTGCCATTCGTGCCCGTAACTCCGATGATCTTCATGTGACGGGACGGGAAGTTGTAGAATTTCGCCGCGAGCAGAGCGAGTGCATGTCTCGTGTCCGGAACGATAATCCGTGCGGGAACATCCTGCTCGAACTCCCGCTCCGCCACTACGCACTTCGCGCCCTTCTCGATTGCATCCGCAATGTAGTTGTGCCCATCGAGATTCGCTCCAACAAGCGCGACGAAAACATCACCCTCAACAACATTTCGAGAATCATATTCAATCTTGTTTATTTCTATTTCCGGATTACCCGCAACTTCTTTCTGCGGGATAATCGATATCAACTCAGCGAGTTTGATAAGAACCTCCCATCTCCGCGCCGCAATTAACGACAATTCTCCTGGCAGCTTTTAATTCGGTACCGGCATCGGGCGACTGGGATGACACCATCCCCGCACCATGCAAAACCATATTTATTCCACAATCGGAAACCAGAGCAACCGCCTCGGATGCACTGAGACCAACCAGATTGGGTACCAGTCCATCTGCAATTGACTTCTGACGTTCCGCAAACCTTCGTTTTGGCTCATCATTGTTTCCAACATGACCGGTCGAGAACCAATCATGTATTATCCCATAGTTGGAATCGATACTGATATGCGAACCATCACTACAAACCGAAATTCCAGCCTCCTGTGCAAATTCGGTCGAGTCATTTTTCTCAGCCTCGATATCAACGATACGGGTACTCTTTCTTGTTCTATCGAGTACGGTTATACGCCGGGCGATTTCTGCAAACGCCGGTCCGGCTGTATATCCGCCATAATTGATCTTCTCCGGTTCATCTAATAGGACGATGCCCGCAATCCGCGGTGTTTCACGCGGGAAAAAACCACCGAAGCTGGCGATATACTTGTTCCAGTAGTATCCCCCATCATCCATGTTGGGTTTTTGCGCGGTTCCCGTCTTGCCCGCGAATGACACCTCATCAATTTTCGCAATACTCGCAGTACCGGAATCGACAACGCCTCCCATCAGATCGCGGAGTATCGCCGCCGCTTCGTCTGACATAACGATACGTATCATCTCCGGCAGAGTGCGCTGCTTCAAACGACCCGAACCATTACGGATCTCCTCAACAACAAACGGTCGCATCAGACGACCGCCATTTGCAACAGCCGCAAATGCATTTGCCATCTGCAGAGCTGTGACACTGACACCGTGCCCGATTGATGTGTGCGCGGTCCAAAACTCGCTCCAGACCTCCGGCTTCGCCAGTCTGCCGCGTTCCTCACCCGGAATGTCGATCCCGGATGTGGTTCCGAATCCGAACTGACGGGAATACTTGAACAGACTCTTCGCTCCCAGTTTCTGGCAGAACCGAGCCGTAGCAATATTCGATGACAGCTCAAAAGCCCGCCTGAATGTTATCGTCCCGAGTTCCTTATCATCGTGGAGAGTCCGGTTATTGAACTTGAACTTCCCCATCCCCGCCCAGATTGTATCGCTGAGGTTATAGATTTTCCGATCGAGCATTCCGGCGAATGCCACGAGTTTGAATGTCGATCCCGGTTCGAACAGATCACTCACGAAACGTGTCTTGAATACATGCTCATCACCGGAGGATTCACCCGGCTCATAGTAGTCAGCGGCAAGAAGGCGTCCGGTGGAAGCCTCCACAAAACAAGCCATCCCCCAGTTTGCACTCCACTTCTCGACGGCTCTCCGAAGTTCCTCCTCGACTATCTGCTGATACTCGATATCGAGTGTCAACTTAAGGTCACATCCATCCTCTGGAGCGATTAGCGGATTGTTGGAAATGCAGTATATTTTCCCCCATCCATCACGCTGGAATCGCGCAACACCCGGCTCGGCTCGGAGCATATCTTCATAAACCTTCTCCATACCGGAGATTCCTATTTTATCCACATTCGTTTCGCCGAGAAGATCTTTTGCTACATCCCCGTATGGATAAACCCGTAGATATCTGGGCTTGGAATAGATACTGTCCATCGCGAGTGCATTGATTCTCTCAGCTGTTTCGGGTGAGACGCTGCGTGCAAGAAAATTGAATTCCCACGGGCGTGAAAGAAGCCGTCTGGTCAGCCCCCTCTCGCCGGTTATACGCGAAACCCTGTGGCCGAGTTTCCGAATGTAATCCGGATCTGCAGCATAGGTGTAGAATGACTGCGACTGAACATCAAAAGCGAGCTTATTATCGGTTCTATCGAGAAGAGCACCACGTCGCGCGGGGATTTTGTTCTCTCCCCAGCACTGCCTTACAACCAGGCTGTCGTATTTCTCCCCCTGTACCACCTGAACCTGTGCAAAGCGGGCAAGCACGGCAATCCAGCAGAGTGAGATGAGAGTGAAAATTATCCCGAGCCTGACGGTCGACAGTTTCTTTTTCATTTGTTGTCTTGGTGTCCATCCTCAGACGCTGAAACCGTGTTAACCGAAAAGGAGGGTATCGGCAGGTCAGCATAGAGGTGGCGGAAGCGATCAACAGTTCTATCAATTAGTGATTTCTGATTATTCGCAAAAAGATTATCCTTCGAAATCCACACAATCTGGTCGGGATCAGCCGATCTGAGATCACACATTTCCCCGGCCAGCAGGCTTATGCGCTCGAGAGATTCGAGATGAGCAACTTTCGATTGAAGGTACTCTTTCGCTCTGCGAAGACGGGTGGTTTCATCCTCGAGTGATTTTACCTCCATCGCCACGTGCGCTACGGTGTAGCGTTCGAGCACAAAAGCGGCTGCCAGATTGATAACGATGAACAGGATTCCAATGGTCTTGCCAAAGGAAATAAGTCCGGCATAACGGATTTGAAAGGATTTCAGGTCCATTGTTCACCAGCCAGGGAATCGCAGGCCTTCCTGTCGGAAGACCTGCATTCCCCCCACACATACACAAGTTACGAGTAAGAGAGTCTCTCCGCCACGCGGAGCCGGGCACTGCGGGCCCTTGGATTGCCCTCAATCTCTTCCGCAGTAGCCTTGACAGCTTTCTTCGTGACGGGTCGCAAGACCGGGTCTGTTGATTTGCCCTTCATACAGACCTCTACTTCAGGCGGTAAGCCCGAACTCCTGCTCGAATTTCTTATGAATCTCTTAACACGCCGATCTTCCTGGCTGTGATAAGAGATAACAACCAGTCGCCCGCCCGGACGCAGATAGCTGACAGCAAGCGGAAGAACCCGGTCGAGTTTTTCCAGTTCACCGTTCACGGCTATTCTGATCGACTGGAGCAGACGAGCCACATGTTTGTTCACGGTTTTTCGCGGAAACAGATCCTCGACGCATGATACAAGATCGCCTACCGTTCGTAGAGGAGTCCTCTGCCGCGTGTCGACAATCCTGTCGACTAGTTTATCCGGTCTCGTGAAGTCGCCAAAGCTGTGAAGGACCTCCCTGAGTTCCTCACGAGACACTGTATTGATGTATTCTTCTGCAGTAATGGTGGAATTGCGGTCGAACCGCATATCGAGTGGAGATTCGAAGCGGTAACTGAATCCACGCTCCGAGGCGTCAAGCTGGGCGGAGCAGATCCCCAGATCGAGAAGAATCCCTGCGAGTAAACCCTCAGACAGCCCTCTTATCCGCCTGAGTTCATCGTAGGAGCCGTGGTGCGCAACCACATTGCCTGCGTAATTTTTGAGTCTCTTCTCCGCCCTCTTGAGCATTTCGACGTCCCTGTCGATTATAAAAACCTTCCCATCCTGACTTAATTTCTCTGCAATTCTCTCAGCGTGACCTCCGAGTCCGCATGTACCATCGACATAAAACCCGGAGGGATCGGTGATCAGATACTCGATCACCTCATCGGCCATTACGGGGATATGTCCCGTTCTTCCCTCGTCTTCTTCTGAAGACTCTCTGCTGTTTCCTCCCATGATTCACCGAAACCGTCTACATATTCATCCCACTGAGCCTTATTCCATATCTCTATCCAGCGGCCGCCTCCCACAACCAGAGCTTCCCGGTCAATACCGGCGATATCCTTGTGATCCTTTGAAACCGGTATACGACCCTGCTTGTCCACGATCACCTCGGTAGCCTTCGAATGAAGCATCCGGTTGAAGAATCTGAATTTCCGCTCCGTAAACGGCATTTTCATCAGTGTCTCCTCTATCCGCCTCCACTCCGGAATCGGATAAAGAGCCAGTCCGCCATCGAGTCCCCTGGTCATAACAAAACGGTTGGCATATTCTGTGGGCATATCGGGACGCTGTACGCGTCTGAAAGCAGCCGGCAGAGTAAGACGGTTCTTGTCATCGAGAGCCACGCTGTACTCTCCCTCATACCCTGCAACCAAAGTTTTTGATTCTTCTCTTAGATTAGGCATTGCCAGCCGTCAAAAACCTGTTATAGTGTGAATAGCAGACAGACAAACGGCAGGTAACTAAACCCGTTAGCCAACCATTACCTACCACTTTGTCCCGTTAGTGTCCCACAGCGGCAAATATGCAGTCAGACAGCTGCACTGTCAAGATAAAACTCCCGATAAAAAACGATTAGATTTGCTCCAAGTCCTGTAGGGACTTTCCCATAATTCACCCCCCCGTTTTATGCTCCTTTTCGAAACAGTCGGCGGACTTTGAAGCGCTCATTTTGCAACCCCTTATATTACTTGCAAATAGAAGTATCGCTTCGGAACAGCCTCCCCCGCGTTTCCGGCAGGATAATTGCATTACTACTCTGTCGAATAGGAATGACAGGGAGGGCTATCTTGCGTTTTGTTACAATAGTACTGATACTTTTATTGTTTTTTGTTTCGGCAGAGGCGATTTCCGGGCAAATCCATGTTGAGACATCAATACCCGACTTCAACTCTCATTCGTGGTTAACCGACACCGACAGATTTCACATTTTCGACGATAATTCTATGCCATACAGGCTGATACGCCTTTCAGTGGATGGTAATGTCGCCATAATGGGCATCAGTATTGTTGCACTCGATTCTCTTGATGTTACAAGCCGATATCAGCAGCCGAAAACTTTCACTGGAATTAGAACGGATGGCAGAAATGCTACCGAGAACAGTACTGATACTATCGCAGATGTTCGAGTTCTCTCCCGGGTATCCGATGGTTACAGGACTGTTTTCGAAATCGCTGTTCGCGTTTTTCGGCAGAAATCATACGGTAAAATCTGGCTGATTAATCAATTTCAACTCGAATATGATATTACTTCCGCATACACATCAGGACGGATAAACGCAGTCCCAAATGGTTTGATTGACAGAATTATTGCAGAACCGACACAAAAGCTGCACAGCAACACACAGAGTCTGTCCGCCAGTGAAATCGGTGAAGATGGATATATCATAATAACTTCGGATGAACTAACGACGGTATTTGAACCACTCGCACGATGGAAATGCCAACTGGGGTACGACGCCAGCGTTGTTTCGACTGACTCGATCTATGGAGCCTGTGCCGGAATTGACCAGCAGGAACAGATACGGGAATTCCTCACCGATGCATGGAACAACGGTGTCCGCTGGGTGCTCCTTGGCGGGGATGAGTGCATTGTTCCGGTGAGATACGCTTACCATCTCAACCGCAGTGTGGAAGTCGCCATCGAGAAGCAACAGATATGCGACCTGTACTACGCGGATTTGACCGGTGATTGGGATTCCGACGGTGACGGTCTCTATGGCGAGCCGACCTCCGACTCACCCGATATAATCCCTGAGCTGAATATTGGTCGTGCTGTTGTACGGGACTCGGCGGGAGCGGCTCATTTCGTCGAAAAGACAATCAGGTACGAACGGATGGAGATTGATGATCCTGACGGTTTTGCATCCAGCGTTCTCATGGCATCGTCCGATCAGATGCGTGATTATGGTACCGGTGGGCAGGATTCTATTATTGCTGCAGGATTACCGGAACATCTTGACATAGACATCGAATCTCTCGCTGAATCACCGACCGGGGACGATCCCTCGCCCGATAATCCGGATGCGGATGACTTTGTCTCGAAACTCTCCGAGGGTCAGAACCTGTTTTACATTCTGGCGCACGGTCAGGTGGATGGTATCACGAGCCGTGCTGCCAATTATAATGAATGGCCGAAGTCGATGGTTTTCACCCGCGATGAAGCTCCCTCCGGGCATGGAACGCTTGATGACCTTACGAATTTTGGCAGGTTCGGCATTGTCTACAGCATCGGATGCAACAACGGAGCATTCGATATGGATACTCTGCCGTATGAATACGAGTATCCGAGCATTGCGGAGAAAATGCTGACTGATTCCCTTCGAGGCGCAGCGGCAATGATTGCATACTCACGCTGGGGATGGGTGGCAAGTTCTTATTATCTCACACTGGATTTTAATGATTATCTCTTTAACACCGATAATCGGATTGGTTTAGCAAATGATTACTCGAAGCTTAGTAACTCTTATATTCGCGACCTGGTCTATGGTCTCAATGTTTACGGTGATCCGTCACTCAGAGTCTGGACGGTTGAACCGTCTCCGCTCTCAGTCGTCGGGTTGCCGGATCATGTCGATCTGGGCGATAACTACATCACTGCGCAGATACTATCAGATGGTCAGCCGATTGAAGAGACTCTGGTAACCGTCGTCAGCGACAGTGGAATAATATTTTCAACTCTGTCGGATGACTCCGGGAATATCAATCTTGATTTCTTCTTCGGTCCGGATACTACGATAACAATAACCGCAAGCAGGACGGGGTACATTCCATCGGTGACGACTCTCGAACCGGTTATTGCGCTTGATGCCGATGATGACGATGATGATATCCTCCCACGCGAGTTCGCCCTGCATCAGAACTACCCCAATCCATTCAATCCGCAGACAACGGTGACATTCGTGTTGCCTGAGAGAGCTTCTGCGAGACTAACTGTATACAATATCCTCGGTCAGACGGTGGCCTCCGTTCTCGATGAGGAACTTGTTGCGGGTAGTCACTCTGTGGAAATTGATGGTGCGGGATGGCCGAGTGGTGTCTATCTCTACCGCTTTGAGACAGATCAATACTCTGAAACCCGGAAGATGCTGCTCCTTAAATAATCACGCGAATGGTCTCTTCACACCCTGCCATATTATCCTGAGAATACCGGACAACAGAAGCAACAGGATTACAACCTCATTTGGTATCCAGTAGAGTGGATTGCGGTAATGTTTCAGAAAATATCGAATGAAACCGAGATGCGAGTTATAAATCTTACGGAACGGAATCTGCTCTGTCGATTGTCCGCGAATATGTCGGACCTTTGATGACGGACAAAACAGAATTCGTCCACCGGAACCATCTATCCTCTTGCAGTAGTCGACATCGTTGAAAAATATCCTGAATCTCTCATCAAGCAGCCCAACCTGTTCGATAGTCTCTCTGCGTAATAGAATAGCTGAAAATGCGGGTTGCTGTACCGGCATACGCTCCTCATGATCGAACCAGCCCATTTTCCACCGCGAGAAGAGCTTCGATTTTGGAAATATATATGCAAGCAACAGATGATGCGAGATGACATCGAAATAATTCGGGAGCATCCTGCAGGATCGTTCCACACGCCCATTGAAATCTATCAGTTGTGGAGCAGCGGCAGCTAAATCTTGATCCGCTTCGAGTTCTTCCGCCAAAATCCTGATCGCGCCGGGAAGAACCACTGTATCCTGATTCAGTAATAAAATGAATTCAGCATCCACCGAGTTTAGACCGTTATTCACACTCGCGGCATAGCCGAGATTGGTATCATTGCGGATCAGTGTTACATTCGGAAATCTCTCCATGACGAGATCACCTGCGTAGTCCGGCGAACAGTCATCCACGACTACAATTGATATGTCGACTCCCTCCTGCCCGCCCTGAAGGCTCTTCAGGCAGTCGAATATAACATCGCGCCCAAGATAGAGCGGTATGACCGCCGCAACACTCATTTCCACAGAACCTCACGCAGTACTGTATCATATTTCACGGCGAGGGAATGCCAGGAATATTCCTCGATTCCCGGTCTTATGGGAATTGGTCCGCCTGAATCTCGTATGAGATTTAGTACCGCATCTCTTGAAGCGGGAACATTCGCAGCATCAACCAGAACGACATCTTCGAATCGCTCCGCAAGCCTCCAGCAGTCGGTATCACGCCCTGCAACTGCAATCACGGGTCGTCTCGTTCGAAGGACCTCATACATCTTCCCCGGAATCGTTGCGCCAAGTGATGCTGCAGGAGCAAGCGTAACAAGATTGATCGAACTCTCACTCCGAAATCTAATAGCCTCTGCATGGGGGATATACTCCCCAATCCGAATCAGCCCCCCCTCCGGGTCAAGGCTCTTCAGATGACTCCGGATTTCATCCGTAACAATCCCTCGAATATCGACAACAGATCCAGCTTCGCTACAGATACCGACCAGCATCTCGAAGAACTCCGGTACGTATGTCAGGTCATTCAATGTACCCACATACCCAATCTTACGTTCACCGCTTTTATCCGCACCGGCTTCACTATCAAACAGGCTCTCCTCGAAACCGTTGGGGATCAGTTTGATGTTGTCATCTCGATCCGGGTAATTTGCTATAAGCTGACTATGATGACCCTCTGTAACTACGACTATTGTATCCGCATGACGGATGAGATGATCTTTCATTCTCTTCGACAATTCAACATGCACTCTTGTTGGGTAGATATCAAATCCGCCGGGATACCAAACATCCCGAAAATCCGCAATCCATTTGATACCGAGACTTTTTCTCCCAAAGAGACCCGCGAGATGGATCGATGGTGGAGGGGATGTCGTCAGCACGGTATCAAAGGAAGATTCGGCGTGAAGCCGTTTCAACTCCTTTGCGAAAGACAGCATCGAGTAAATCTTGCCATCAGGAAGTCGAAGATACTCTTTTACTCGCCCACCAATACCGGAGAGAAATTCGGATGTTAACTCCCTGTCCGGTTCCGTACTCTGTCTCTGCTCAATCACTCCGACTCTGTGCACTGCCACACCGGGGGGGATGGAGTCGATCAGTGAATCATCGGTTGCGGGATAATCGAACGGTTGCGCTGTTATGATCCGTACATTCCAGCCGAACTCAGAGAGATACCGCGACAGATAGACTGCCCTCTGGACGCCGGCTCCGCCTATCGGCGGGAAATAGTACGCTACCAATGCCAGGTTTTTAATGGGTCCGTTCAACAAGTTCAGAAAATGCCCTTTCTATCCGCGCCATATTCTCTTCCCATATCGCAAGCGACTCGACCTTCTTACGATTCTTCACTGCAGCATTATCCCGGAGTTTAGTGTCTCGTGCAGCCTGCAACAACGCCGCAGCGAGCACTTTTGGTTCACCGGTCGGAAATGTTAGCGCAGTTTGATTGTCCGTTACCCATTCAGTATTACCGGGAATGTTGCTTATAACCGGGAATACACCCGCAGCCATCGCTTCGAGAAGCGATACCGATGTCGAGTCAGACTTCGAGCATGATAAATAGATATCGGAGTTCCGGTACAACTCGCTGTACTCATCCCCCTGCAACCATCCCCTGAATTCAACATTGTAAAGATTAAGCTTTGCAGCAACCCGCTCGAGAAATTTACGCTGAGAACCATCCCCACAGATGATGCATCTGTATTCCGGAAGGTCCCGCGAGACTATATCGAGAGCTTTCAGCAATATTTCAACATCATAGAGCGGTTCGAGTCTGCGTGTGGAGATAATCTGCAGAGGTTGCTCCTCTATATGTTCCTTCTCAGGACATACCGATTCAAAGAACTCACGAGTTACCCCCATCGGCTCTGTCAGCATCTCACACTGGAAATTTCCGAGCGCCCGGGTTTCCTGTGTCATATATACGCTGTCCGATGTTACAAGATCTGCTCTTCCGAGTACCCACAGCGCACGTTTTCTATGCAGGCCGGTTTTCTTCGCAGATATCAGAATATCCGATCCCCAGAGTGAAACCACAACCGGATGGAATCCGGAAGCTACCGCAAGCAGACCATAACTCGGGAGAAAATGTGCGTTAATAATGTCAGGTTTGAATTCCGCAATGATACGCTTCAGATCTTTTCGTTTAAGGAAATACTTGACTGCCGACAATGACGTCCATGACTTCAGATATCGATAGTCACTGTCGGATTTGTCAACTTCGAGCGACACAGTCTCAACCTCGTGCCCTCTGCTTCTGAAATACTCCCGCCATCTTTTGAGATGCGTGGGGCGGATATCTCCCAGCAGAATAATCCTCACAATCCCAGCCAATCTTTGGTTTTCTGTGTGGTTTTGTAGGAAGATGACCGATAGTCATACTCAAAATACCGGCTCGGTTCAGTTCCCCAGCCTCGCTTGAATCTGACAAGGCTCTCGGCGCCTTGTGGTGACGCCCCAAAATTCAGCAGATGCAAACCGGCCTGGCTGAATTTCTCTATAGCGGTGTTGAATAACAGAAAATTCGCGGATAGATCGCGCCCAATGTCAGTCGAGCAGCCATCCCAGTAGAATGCCTCACCACCATAGACAAAATAAAGATGCCCGGCACACGGTTTTTCATCATGATATGCAATTACCCATAACCGGAATTCTGGATCTACAAATTCATGCACCCTCTCGTACAGATCACGATTATAAAAGGGATTCTTCCCGTGCCGTCTTGCAGTCTCCTCCACCATGCCGAAATATATATCTACATCGCTGTTGCTTTCAACATCGCGGATTCCGATATCATTCCCGGATGCCTTCTCGATATTCCGCTTGTGATTCTCTGAAAATCCATTTTTGATATCGTCGATACTCCGTTCATTCAGATTGAGAACGTGTGTGTCACATTCTCTCGTTTCGAAATCGGATGGTAAAATGGGTGTGAGAATATCGAACGATACAATGTTTATCCGTGAGTACTTGCGGTTTGCTAACTCTAAAATTATATGTTTCCAGATAGCTCCAGTATCTCTTCTCGCTGCCACCAATCCGCCATAGGTTCCGAACGGCATCGAGTACAGTTCACTGAAACCAAGTCGCTTCAATGATAGAAACGGTAAACATCCTATCTGTTCACCACTCTCGGAGATAGTTGCACACCCGTGTTCAAGCCCCCTGTAACCTGACAGAGTACGCATCCATATATCTGTCTGAAAGAAATGATGGTGGTGTAAGCCAGACGCCTTACAACCGGATACGGAGTCAAGCGCCTCCTCACCATAATGAAATTCAGCCTGCATCATGCTATTTTCGGATTACTGCTATCTTGCCCGTGTGGCTTTTTCCGTCATCGGTACGGATATGGAAGAGGTACATTCCGCTCGCAACTATTTCTCCGGCAGCGTTCTCCCCGTTCCAACCGATGGATGTATTCGTTTCACGGATCAGTTCACCGGCGAGGTTGTAGATGTTGACATCCGCAACGCCGTCGTAGGTGAAAAATACATTATCATAATCCGGCATTACAAACGGATTTGGGAATGCCGCAACTTTCTCGATATCCTCCACCAGATTCCCGAGATTGTAATCGAGCCGTGACAATCCCGATGACGTGCCCACCCAGAGGAATTCATCCTCATCGAAATGAAGCGATGTCACCTCGTTTCCCGCAATCCGGCTGTTTGCAGTCGTGAAAACCTCGAAACCGGAACCATCCGCTTTCATCAGAACAAGGCTGTTGGAGGTTCCAATCCAAAGGTTATTGCGGGGATCGGCTTCGAGTGCGTTTATCTGCGGTCCCGAACCGGTTGGCAATTCCACCTGGATGAATCGGTCGATTCCTTCATCATAGTAGGCTAATCCGGCATTCGTCCCAATCCAGACCGTTCCGATAATATCCGAGAATATTACTGGGATGTCATCCGAGGGAAGGAAATCGGACGTAGTGTATTGAGTACTGGTAATTCCAGTGTGATCGAACGGGTTGCTGCCGATTTCAGTTCGGAAGACTCCCGAATTCAGATATCCGGTCCAGAGTATACCATCGACAACGTGTATAGCCTGTATGTCATTCTGATCGAAACCCTCATCCGTCGAGTAATAATCCCAGGTATCTGTTGCCGGATCGCAGAACGAAACCGATCTGTTCGGATACCCGAGATAGCTCGGACACCAGATAATGCCGTTATCATCCTCATGTAAATCCCTTAAGACTGCATAGTTGATATTGGCTTCCACCCCCTGAATGGAGCTGTTATCGGGGCCATACTCGGTAACTGTTTCACCATCGATCTTTACAGCACCATTCTGCCAAGTCGCCACCCATACATCATCGTTAATATCCACCTCAATACCCCACTGGCCTCCCTCGGAGAATGGAAGTTCCCATACAGTCCATGAGTCACTGTCATATTGCGCAGCATAGTCCATCCGCGTACATATCCAGATATTACCGTGACTGTCCGAGTCGATATCTATAATACTGTTGGATGGCGGTCCGGTTACGAGGACCTCGTTCTCGCCGGTTAATCCAAGCTGTACCCCTTCAGCATCCGTGCCGATTATCCATTCATCATCCACATTGATGGTAGTCCGGAAAATTACATCATCGGAGGGGGTTGCGATAACTGTCGGAGAATTTACAATATCATAGCTGTAAATTGCGTGGTTTGCGGTTATTACGGCAGTAGAATCAACTATCCGAATGTCATTTATCGTGTCCCCCTCTGCCGCTATCAAATCGAAAGAAATATCTCCACTGATATAGTAGATTACAGAATACAATCCTGATTCAGTTCCAACAATCAGCTCAATCACATTCATGCCAACATATGTTGCCGCTGTCAGGTTTTCATCCGGGAAATCCGTTGAGTTATCTTCGGTGATAGTCGACCAGTGTGTGGGGTCCTGAAGAAACTCATCATTCAGATCGGCAATCGCAATACCATCCGCTGTAGTCGCTATGACTCTATCGCCGATAAGGTTAGTAATGTCGATAGACAGAACCGGCATCTCCACGCTAATATCACCGAGTCGCCGGTATGTCTCCTTGACCTCGCCTCCATTGCGGAACATGTCGAATTTGCTGATGCCGATCTCCGTTGCTATCCAGAGGAAATCACCGGATTGCTTAATATCGTTGATGCAGATCGACGAGCCGTCCCGGTCGGTGAGTACGAAAATCCGCCACTCAGAGGTTTCGGGATCGAATCGGGATAGCTTGCCGGAATCCGAACCTGCCCAGATATATCCGCCCCCCTCAACAACGCATGTGATGATATTATCTCCGAGTCCCTCCGAGTTCGTATACTTGATAACATTCGAACCATCCGGATAGAACCTCAATACCCCTCCACCGGTCCCGGCCCAAACCTCGGAATCGTTATACACGAGATCATTTATCTGACTGGAGTTCGTGTATGTCTTCCACTCCTGACCAAAAGCTACGGTTGCTCCGGTTAACAGGAATACTGCACACAGCAGCCATGTTGTCGAGTGTTTAATCATCTCACCTCTTGAAGATTTTAACAATCAAGGAGCAGAAAAGAAACAGAAAAGTCAAACCGAGACAAATCTGAGGGAGCCATTGACCGTGACGAACGAAAAAAGTCTTCTCTGTGATCCCGCCAATCTCCCCATATACTATTGTTCGCTCATAGAGATTTGTCCGACCGGTTTTCCTTCCATACGGGTCGGTAATAAACGAAAATCCGGAATTCGCGGATCGTGCAAGCCACGTGCGAGCCTCAATTGCCCGGAACGGTGCCATTTGCATGTGCTGATATGGACCGGATGTCTCACCAAACCATGTGTCGTTCGTTATCGTAACCATGAAATCAGCCCCGGAATTGACAAAATCCCGAACGAGATCCGAGAAAGCCAGCTCGAAGCAGATTAGTACCCCGTATTCACCCTTAGGATGCTCGAATACAAGAACCGAATCTCCAATCGCGAAATTGGATTGTCCGAGTTGTATCTTATTTATCGGACCGAGATATTCGCTGTATGGTACACGCTCGGAGAACGGCACGAGTCTTGATTTCCTGTACGGCTGTTGTACCTGCCCTCTCGGAGTGAATTGGTAGCAGCCATTGAAATGCAGTTCCTCACTCCGGGATGATCCCTCTGCAATCAGCGAACCGACAAGAATATAGTTATCGAGATCAACTCCCATCGACCTGATCCAGTGGTAGTATTTCGGTTGATAGCTGAGATACATCGGTGCGGATGTCTCCGGCCAGATTATCAACTCTGCGCCTGCACTATCCGCAACACGGGTCAGGCTGTCGTAAACCTCGATATTCCTGTACCTGTTATCGGGAGTCCATTTCTCTTTAAGCGTAAAATTACCCTGAATCAACGCCACCTTCAGATCCGTCTTGTACTCCGGAGGTCCATCATCATAAATCAGTGCACCGATGAAGATCAATACTGTCAACACCAGAGATGGCACGGCCAATGTGATCTTCTTTCGATGGACATACGCTGCATACAGGAGAACATTAATCAGGACAATCCAGAATGATATCCCGATATCACCCCACAGATCCGCACTCTGAATCAGCGGCAGATAGTACGACTGCGTATAGCTCAGATTGGCCCATGGAAATGCAAACTGCGATAGTGTCCTGAGATATTCAACAGAGGTCCATACTAAAGGCAGCGCAAACATGAAAAAACGACTGCGTTTGTAGAATATGCAGAATAAACCGACAATTGCTGCATAGAAGATAGAGTGCAGTACCGCCATAGCGAGAAACGCCAGAATCCCGAGCACAGCCTCGGAGAATACAGGATGAATGAAATTTATATCCTTTGTGCTGTTAAACGTAAATGCGGCTACCCAGTAGAGGGAGAATACCGTTAGCTCGAAACCAAACAGATATCCTAACTTGAAACCGTCTTTGAAATTCTTCTTATCGCACGCGACTATTAGCGGAATCAGGCACACAAAGGCAAGGAATCCGAACGGCAGAGGAGCAAACCCTGTTGACAAAAGCAGCGCTGAAGTCAGCGCAAGTAGCTTATCGCGCTCGGTGAACAGACTCTTGAAATACCCGATCAAATATCCGGCGAATCGTCCGATTTTCCCCTCCGAGGTGAAGATTGGAATATGGGAAGTTACTGGAAGGATATGTCAGATTTCAACATAAAACCGGGATTGTATCAGCAATAGATCATCTCGACAGGCTGCTCGCCCTTCACTATCCGGCCAAATATGAACGGCTTCATGGATGTCGCCGGTTCTGCCAGAACCTTACCGGCGTTCTCTTCGGATAGAACAGCCGCAAGCCCGATACCCATGTTGAATGCGCGATACATTTCTTCGGTCTCAATATTACCAAGCCGTTGCATGACAGGGAAAATTGGTGGAATATCCTGCTTGCCGACCTCGACACGCGCGCAGAGTCCGTTCGGTATCACACGGTTAAGATTACCCGGAACACCGCCGCCGGTTATATGGGCGACACCTCTGACATTGTTCTCTTTTAGCTGATGAATCTCACTGAGATAGCAATAATGAGGCACGAGAAGTTCCGCCCCCACGCTGCGTCCGAATTCATCGACTTTCTTCGAAACGTCCCATTTTGCCACCTCGAAAAACACCTTGCGGGCGAGAGAATAACCATTCGTGTGGAGTCCTACAGACGGATATCCGATGACAACATCCCCCTCCGATATTCCGGCACCATCGAGTATGTTATCCCGCTCAACCATACCCACGATAAATCCTGCAAGATCATATTCACCCTTTTCATAAAAATCGGGCATCTCCGCAGTTTCACCGGCTATGAGTGATGTTCGAGCTTTAAGGCACGCCGTAGCGAGACCTTTTACAATCTGCTGTACGGTATCGGGATCGAGATAACCACACGCTATGTAATCGAGGAAAAAGATAGGTTCCGCACCACAGACGGCAATGTCATTTATGCAATGGTTGACAAGATCGACACCTACGGTGTCATGCTTTCCGGTCATGAATGCGATTTTGAGCTTGGTACCGACACCATCACAGCTCGAAATCAGAATCGGATGATTCATTTCGGATGTATTCAATTCGAATGCACCACCGAAACCTCCGAATTTGCCGAGTACATTCTCGCTGAATGTGGAAGCCGCCAGTGATTTGATTCTCTCCTTTGCAGCGGCCGCTCTATCGAGATCAACACCCGCCGAACTGTAATCTATCTTCTCTTTTCCCATTGTTATCTCCAGTAAAGAGTCATCCGGGCTGTGAACTAATTGAAGCTATCGAAACCGAAGCGAATAGTCAAGATGTTAGGTCATGTAATCCTTCCAATCAATGCCGGGATATCGAGAAGCAGAACCGCTGAAATCAGCACTACCCCGATCAATACCCATCTTACGAAATCTGCGCCTCTCTTGACCGATGCCTTCACCGCAACCCATGCGCCAAGCATATTACCGATTGCGAGAATAAGTCCTGTCATCCATCGAACTTGATCGTTTACAATAAATATCACGAGCGCAAATGCGGTGAAAACCAGAATGATGAAAACTTTGACGCCATTCGCCCGCACCAGATCATAACCCGCACCGAGCACAAGTCCCACAAGAAGAAATATACCCACTCCCGCTTGAATGAACCCACCATACATGCCGATGAAAAAAAACATCACGAGCACCGGGATACTCGTTCTCCTCTCACTCTGATCCTCCCGCCCTTTCAGCCAGCGTTTGGGTTTGATCAGTATGACAAACAGCATCACGACCATCAAACCGCCGATCACGCGCCGCATCGTCTCCTCATCCAGATTGACCGCTATCTGTGCGCCTATTACCGAACCGAGAATAGCTGGAACAGCGAACACAACAGCGCTCTTCAGCGACAGAAGTTTCTCCTGTTTGAACTTTGAGACCCCCACGACATTCTGAAGCAGAATCGCCACTCGATTAGTGCCGTTTGCAATGTTAGCATCGAGACCAAGGAAGATGAGCAGGGGAAGGGTTATGAGTGATCCACTACCTGCAAGCGTGTTGATGAACCCGCAGGCAAATCCGGCAGCGACTACAAGCGGATAGATATACCAGTCGAGATCAAACAATTCGGTATCCAAACCTCCGGTGCACTCTCAATGTCACGGAATTTAGCTGTTTACCGGGAAAAAGAAAAATCAAAAACAACCATAGTGATATTCATAGACGGGCTTTTTCGAGAGCAATCAAACGCTCCAGATTCAGAATCCCATCCGGGGCGAGAGCATAAGATTTGCTGTCCGAGGAGATATTGATTACACCCTCCGCAACGAAAATTCTCAGTCGATGCGGTACGAGTGACCAGGCACAGCATGTGGAAACCATAAGATCATATACCTTGTGCATCTTGCGTGGTTCATTTCGGAGGAATACATACAGATGTTCCGCAATGGTCAGATCGAGGTCCCGCCTGTCAGCCGATTCGGCCGGGTGAAGGTCCTCTACACGGACCAACTCCGGATCGATACGAAATTCACCGGTTCCCGGTTTGATATAGCGCAGGTGAAGGGCTTTTACAACGTAGAAGGGGAGATATTCGGGATTGAACAGTTTCGGGTCAATATCTTTGGGAATTTGAATAGAGCATTTCTCGAGCTTATCATATCTGAACAGGAAATGCCAGTGATCGTTACCGAACTCCGGTTCATATTGCTTGAGTTTTCCGCGAAATATCCGGTCATCAAGAACAAACTTGAATTCACCGGGGAAATCGAAATCCATACTTCCTCCCTATCGGGATTATCGGAAGCATGGGATTTTTCAGGAGTTCACATTTTGAGCAGACTTATCGCAAGTCGGTATGGTTACTCATCTTCCGTGTGCTGCATACACTCATGGAAGCGTTTTATGCATTCGCACCCGGCATCTTTCTGAGAATCGAAGAAATCAACGAATTTCACTACCCGATCCACAACCTCACGCGGTATACCGTGCTCCATTCTGCAAGCGGTTTCATCCGCGAGATTCTCTTCTACGGCAAGTACTCTCTCGAGGAAGGCTTTCAGTGCCGAATGACGCCCGGCGATCTCGCGCGCGACTTCCTCGCCCTCCTCCGTCAGAGTCACTACGGCGTACGGTGAGTAATTCACGAAACCCCGGTCGGCCAGTTGGTGAAGCGCCCCGGTAACAGAGGACATGTTAACATTGAGACGTTCGGAGATATCACGAACCCGAGGCGGTTTATTATCACGGATGATTACAAGAATAGCTTCGAGATAATCTTCAAGACTCGCGCTGATTTCCGGTTTGTGGCTCATCTACCTCCCTGTAAAGTTTGGGACAACAAACATTTTAATCGTAACAGCCGCATTTGTCAAGTGCATTCGTTGACAACATGGATGGAATTTATCAGATAATCACAGAGAACAAGACTCACATAACAAAAAGAGCCGGGGGGTACCCGGCTCCGGTCTAAAACGATGCGGGCACCTCTTACGCGCCGCAACCATAATCCTGCTGTCCGTCCATATTGAGATCACAGGGAGGCGGACCGCCAAGGAAAGCATATTCGATCAGGAACACGACATCATCAATATCCATCATACCATCACAATTAGGATCCGGCCAGGGGTCTGAATACACGCAGTCTATGAAGATGCACTTAATAAGAAGAACAACATCATCAATATCAATGGCCCCACTATGGTCAACATCACCACACATTCTGTCGAGCAAATACATGTCATATTCCCCGGCATCAACAAACTGCGGCTCGATTACACCACCATCAGTTGGTGCAAAAAGGAAATCTCCCGCCGGTGGAACCGTAACGATACTGAAATCAATCCAGTGTGATTCCGTCATATCCGGATATCGAAACCAGAGAGTAGCAAGAAGAGCATAGTCGTTGATAGTGAGAGGATCGATTAATCCCTCACCTGGATCTGGAATTCCCACGAGCAGAATGGCATTTTCATCCCCGAATGGATAAACATAGCCTGAGTCAGATTCTGATACTGTAAATGTACTCCATGTTGATGGCAGAACAGAATTCGTGAAGTCAATAGATGACCATTCGCCAAATGGTGAATCGTGTGTAATACCTATGGTAAAACCGCCAAGATCCACCTCGTTCGTGATATAGAGATTCACAGCGACCGAATCGAATGACTGTGCATATACATTCTCGGGACACTCGAGGTAGATCGCATTGCTTCCGGTTGGAGATATACAGTTTTCAGCAGGTTGACAAATCCCTGATGGCAGGCCATAGACGAAATATTCCTCATATAGATAGAGGTCTGCAATGTTTACATCATCACATAGATTGACATCGCCGCAAGCTTCGAGACTGTCGGCGGAAATCCCTCCCATTATCCATCTAATTAGATAGACCATATCTCCAACAGTGTAGACAATCCCATCCTGATTAACATCACCGCAGCTGACTTCGGAGCAATCCGCAAGTGCGGTGTTTGCAGACACTTTCCAGGAAAGAAAGAATGATCCCAGACTGATTGCCATTATTAGAATCGAAATTATAACCAATGATCTACGCATAACACTCCTCCGTATACAGTTATTCCCGCTGCTGATTTGTTCTCTACTCTCCGCTCCGTAGAAATAAGCTGGATGGGTGTATAGGAGAACTGCGATTCGTTGTATGGGGTATGTCGGGCAAAATCAAAGCAATTCTCACACCCAGATTCAATCTAAGACAATTCATGATTCTGTCAATATGGATTCGTATTTCATCATTTGGATTGTCCCTGAATATCCTCTGCCTGCGCCCACTTATAGCTTGCTTTCCCTGCAACTGCAGGATTACTTTTACGTATTACCTCTCATCGTCGAGAGATACAAACCCTGGAGTAACGAATGATGCACAGCAGATTATTCATAGCTGTTATGGGCTTAATGCTGTTAGCACTCCAACCGGCTCTATTCGCAGGATCATCCGGGGAATTGGCGGTTTCGGTTGGTGGTACATATATGCAGAAGGATTTGTACAGTTTCGACGGTCCGGGTGGAATGTTCGAATTACGTGGAGCAATTGCACTCAAGAGCGCACCGTATATTTCATTCTGGGGGGATCTCAGTGTTGCCGGATTTGGAATAGGAAGTCTCAGCTACAAGGGTTTCAGTTATCCGCCGTATTTCATACCGTCAGTCCGTTCATCGAACCAGTCTGTCTATTCCGGACACCTGGGATTACAGATCGCTACGTCATCCAGAACGAGTACTGTCCGGCCGCATGCAATGCTCGGTATAGGATTCTATCATTTCCATGAAGAAGAGGCTTACGATCTCGGTTGGGAAGAGTATCTCGACTTCTCTGACAATTACATTGACAACCAGTCCTGCCTCGGCTTCAAGTTCAGACTCGGCGCTGACATTTTCGTCTATAAAAGATTCGGTCTAACAACCGGCTTTGTCTACGACCGCATATACGGCTACACGGTAAAACAGAGTGATAATGGTTCGGAAAAGGACCTCGACGTACATCTCGCAGGATTCACCATCGGTGCAATCTGGCAGTTCGGGATGTGATGAAAGACTTTCTCTCTTTGTAACCCAAAGACCTAAGCACCATAACCTAAACCATGCCTGACAAAATAGTCTAAACACTTGCATCATCCGTGATACCCTGTCATATTGTATCAGCAGGTAGTCGCTGCTGTTATATCGAAGGGAAGGATCATGAAACTCAAACCATCTTTAGCCATTCCTGTAATCCTGTGTTTTCTGATGTTCAGTGCTACAGATCTCAGAGCAAGAAAATCTGCTGAATTAGAGATTTCGATGGGAGCATCCAAATTACAGAATCACTATTTCCATTTCAACGAAAGAGGACTCCTGGTCGATGTTCGTGGCAATCTGCAATTAAAAGACTCGACCGCTTTCTCGTTATGGGGCGCAATATCCATAACCGGTTTTACAAATGGAGATGAAAAGAAGGGAGTAGTCTATACCAATAACCAGATGCTATACAACATTCGTGCCGGTGTACAGGTGGCTGTCCCCTATCATGATCATAAATATGGTATCTTCCGACCAAGAGCAGCGGTTGGTGTTGGCTATTACCGTTTCAATCATGATGCAGCGTCTCCATACATATCCGAGTATCAGAGACATGTCGGCTTACAGGCACGCATGGGAACTTACATATATTTCTCGCACAAACATCATTTTGGATGTGTGGTGGACATCATATACGACATAGTATTTAAATTCAAAGATGAACTCGTATCACCACCGATTAAGAACAAAACGGCTCACCTAATCGGCGTCTCCGTCGGCTTCGCATGGAAACCATAGTTGGAGTAGAGCAGAATCCTTCAGCGACTCTGCCATATTAAAACACCAGGAATTGTTCGTGGCTGGTGTACATCCTTGTGCACCAGCATCCCCAGACATGAAATACTCCACTGTTTACAGATTAATGTTGGCGCACGGGGAAAGGCTGTCCTAGAAGGTCGTGTTCCGAAACCCGCCTGCGGCGGGATGAGAAACGCGACAAGTCTATCTTGTTATGAGCGTGTCGGGTTTCTCCGTTCGTTTTACTCACTCCGGAACACCGACCTACATCTTGACATCCTTTTGGGACAACCTCAGACGTAACACCAACCACAAAACATCTCTGCGCTGGAAGGAATCCTTTCCTTCCAGCAAACCAATCTTAGCAGTCAGGAAAGGATTCCTGACTGCGCATAAAATACTCTTTTACGCAATATTAATGTTGGCGCACGAGACGTACGCCAACCACGAAATATAAAACCGCCGAACCTTACGATCCGGCGGTTTATAGTCGCTAATCCGAGAATCTGTTATGCCATATTCTCGATGATCTTCGATGCGTATTCCGAGGTACCGATCTTCGTCGCGCCATCCATCTGACGCTCCAGATCGTACGTCACGGTCTTATTCTCGATTGTCTTCTCGATAGCAGCGTAGATCATGTCCGCAGCTTTCTGCCAGCCGAGATACTCGAGCATCATGCAACCGGAGAGAATCAGCGAACCCGGATTGATAACATCCTTATCGGCATACTTCGGAGCCGTACCGTGCGTAGCCTCGAACAGACCGATATAGTCGCCGATATTCGCACCCGGAGCCATGCCGAGACCGCCGACCTGCGCAGCGCAGGCATCGGACAGATAGTCACCGTTCAGGTTAGGAGTGCAGACAACATCGTACTCATTGGTACGGGTCAGAACCTGCTGGAACATGGAGTCGGCAATTCTATCCTTGACGAGAATCCTGCCCTCCGGCATCTTGCCGTCATACTTGTCCCAGAGTTCCTGCTCTGAGATTGTCTGATCCGGATACTCGCGAGCGGCCACCTTATAGCCCCAGTCACGGAATGCACCCTCGGTGTATTTCATGATGTTGCCCTTGTGAACCAGCGTCACCGATTTGCGTCCGCGTTCGATGGCATAATTAATACCCTTACGGACCAAACGCTCGGTTCCGGTTACAGAGATCGGCTTAACGCCGATACCGGAATCGCTCCGGATGTTCAGCTTGTAGGTGCTGTTTATGAAGTCGATGATCTTCTTGACATCATCGGTGCCCTCCTGCCACTCTATCCCGGCATAGACATCCTCCGTGTTCTCACGGAAGATGACCACATCCATCTTTTCAGGATGCTTGACAGGTGATGGTACACCCTTGAACCATTTAACAGGACGGACGCAGGCGTACAGTTCGAGCACCTGTCTGAGCGTTACATTCAGGCTCCGGAAACCACCGCCGACCGGCGTGGTCAGCGGACCTTTAAGAGCAACGATAAACTCGCGGATGGCCTCAATCGTGTCTTTAGGCAGCCATTCGCCATATTTCTCGTTGGCAGCCTCACCGGCATAGACATCAAACCAGACGATCTTCTTCTGTCCGCCGAATGTCTTCTCGACAGCGGCATCGAGCACACGGCGAGTCGCCTTGCTGATATCTCTGCCGATTCCGTCACCCTCGATCATCGGGATGATCGGTTTGTCGGGAATATTCAGTTTGCCATCCTGTATGGTTATCTTCTCGCCGTCTGTCGGCGGAGTTATTTTGTCATAAGCCACAGGTAATTCCTTTCCCGGAGATGATTAGTAACCCAGTTCCTTTAGATGCTCTTTGTAGGTATTACCAGACTTCTGCAGTGATGCGAGGTCCTCATCTTTAAGCTTAAGCTCGATAACTTTTTCGACACCGTTTTCACCGAGCACGCATGGCACACCGATGTAAACATCATTCAGACCATACTGACCGGTAAGATAGCTGGAGCACGGGAGCACACGCCTGCGGTCGAGAAGAACCGATTCGACCATCTGCACACTCGCGCGAGCCGGAGCATAATAAGCGGAACCGGTCTTGAGCAGCTTGACAATCTCGCCACCGCCGACTCTGGTACGATCCGCGATTTCCTTGATACGATCCGCAGGGATAAGCTCAGTAATCGGAATACCGGCAACCGTTGTGTAATCCGGAAGCGGTACCATCGTATCGCCGTGACCACCCAGTACCATCGCCTGAGTGTCATTAACCGATACACCGAGTTCCATCGCCACGAATGTGCGGAAACGGATCGAGTCGAGAATACCGGCTTGACCGAACACTCTGTTGGTATCGAATCCGGTGACCTTCCATGCATGGTAGGTCATCAGGTCAAGAGGATTCGCAACCATAATAACCATCGAGTTCGGCGCAAACTTGACAACATTCTCCGCCACACTCTTGATGATCGCAGCATTGGCTTTGAGAAGATCCTCGCGGGACATTCCCGGCTTGCGTGCGAGACCGGATGTTACGACGACAATCTCGGAATCCTTGATGTTCTCGAATTCAAACGTACCGGTGATTGTGCAGTCGTATTCATCAACCGGACCAGCCTGCATCAGATCGAGTGACTTACCGGCCGGCATACCCTCTTTTTCGGGGATATCGACCAGTACGATATCGCAAAGATTCTTCTGAGCGAGATATTGAGCAACCGATGCACCAACATTACCCGCACCTATTACGGATACTTTCCTCCGCATGAAATCCTCCTGTTCTGTTTGTCACTATGCGGCCTGTTGTAAATAGGGCACAACATGACCGGCATCATTTATGACTACTACCTTTGTATCTTCACCAAACCTTTCAAGTTCGGAATTAATGACATTTTCCACATCGTGTACCGGTTTCAGGTAAACCCGTTCAACGATGTCATCCTGAAGTTCCGATTTCAAGTAGATATTAATGCGCTTCTGCTGTTGAGCTGTTCGATAGAGTTTGTGATATCCGAGACTGTAACCGGCTGGCTTGACCTTCAATATCGACTCCGGTGTCGGATACTGCTTTGCAAGCTCAAAGAAAGCATCATTGCCGATACCCTCATTACAGGCGGAGAGAACAATTAGCGTTCCCCCATCCTCAACGGCAAGACTCGCATTCTCGTACGATTTCTGAAGCTGATACAGGTTGCGATCAAGCGGTTTTGAATGAACCGCTACAGCCAGACGGTATCGTCGTTTGATAGGAACCATATAAACCCGCACAGCGGCGGCAACCGCTCGCTCGTAAGAATCCCATAGATCGCCAACGAAAGAATCAATGAGTCTCTTCGATGAATCGAGCACGAATTGTATCGAGAATACCGCGCTTCTCCTTAGAAAACTCGCTGCATCTCGAATTGATCTCGCCACTGGATTATCCACAAGGCTCCCCGGAGTGCACGCTTCCGACACAGCGAGACGATGATTAGCCTCTATCGTTGTATGATGCGCCAATCCGGGCATGAATGATTTGGGTCCTCCGGTAAATCCGGCGAAATAGTGCGGTTCGACAGAACCAACCACAATTACCTTGTCCGCCCATTGAAGTGAACGGTGCAGTCTGATCGGTGATCCATCCTGCCAGAGACCGAATTCCACGAACTGGTCATCATCCCTCGCATTGGACCAGAGAACCTCGAACTTGTCGACAGGAAATTTCTCGCCAACAATCTCGAAGATCTCCGCTTCGCTCGGTGTCCTGTGCAATCCGGTCGCTATAATCACCTTCACTTCGGGTACCTGTCCCAGAAAAGGCAAAATTGCCCTGAGCGCCAGATGTGACGGTGTTGAACGGAACGAATCATTGACCACAATCAATACCCGCTGTGAACCGGTGAGAAACTCCGCCAGACGGTAATGTCTGAGAATCTCAAACATATTCCCCCAACTGGAATCGCCGATTGAATGCGGCGCAGGTTCAATTACACCACCATATCTGTCATCCGGTATATTCACTTTCAATTCGCCATCACCGTATGTCATGCGAATCAGCATAGTCGATACAAATCCCCGTTACAGATCGGGGAAGAAGAACCTCGTTTCCGTTTTAGCGGTCTCCTCCGCATCTGAAGCATGAACCGAATTACACTGGATATCCCTGCCATATACGTCACGGACCGTACCGCTTGCCGCACTCTCCGGATTAGTGGCGCCGACCAAATCTCTCAAATCGAGAATCGCATTCTCCTTCTCGAGAACAACGGGCACGACAGGACCTGAAGACATATAATCGACGAGAGCATCCAAAAAGGGTTTCCCCTCGTGAACAGCATAGAACTTCCGAGCCTCCTCCGGCTTCAGATGCACCATCTTCATCGCCACGATTTTGAATCGTGCCGATTCAACACGACTCAATATCTGACCGATCAGATCCCGTTCGGTAGCGTCCGGCTTGATAATCAGAAGGGTTCTCTGGACCATTCAATCATCTCCGTTCGCTGATATCACCGTTTTTTCTCTTTGGCGATCTTCAAACCAAGTTCGAGAGCCTTGAGATTTTTCTCTTCGGTTCCCTTGGGCGCTCTGCGGCTAACCACTTCGCGTATTGCCTTTTTCGATACGATTCCGGTCAATTCGCAGATTGCGCCGAGAGATATCACATTGGCAACCATCGCCACGCCGATTTCATGCCGTGCGAGTTCAATGAACGGAAAACCGAAATAACGCGGTGTTGGTGGCTGCGATACGAGATTAGAATCGACGATCAGTATTCCACCCTCCTTGAGGTCATGGAAATACTTGTCGCACGCCTCCTGCGTAAGCGCGAGAAGCATGTCGAGTTTCATCGTCTTTGGATAGTATATCTCCGAGTCGGAGATAACGACATCCGCTCTCGATGCGCCACCACGTGCCTCCGGACCATACGACTGACTCTGCACCACATTCTTGCCATCGATTGTCCCGATAGCTTCAGCGAGAATTACCCCCCCGAGGATGAGACCCTGACCACCCGAACCGGAGAGACGTACTTCATATCGATCCGAACCGATCTCTTCTTTCTGCTTTGTTTTGGTTGGCATGCCTACCTCGCTTCCTTACTCTGAAGCTCATCGATTAGCTGCTGATACCGTTCGCAGAACTCCATCTTCTCTTCATCATGCAACAGTCCCGTAACAAACTTGCCCTCCATCTTTTCCGGTGGGAGTTTGCGAGCAGCCTGAATCGGCATCGCATGACTCTTCATCCATTTCAACATCTCAACAGGGTCTCCCTGTTTATTGAGACGGCCAAAATAGGTATGACAATTGGATATAACCTCTACAACCGAGAATCCACGCTTGTTGAGTGCACCGGTGATCATCTTGTCGAGCTGATCCACATGATAGACAGTCGAACGAGCCACATAAGCCGCACCGGATGCGATAGCGAGTCTCGTCGGGTCAAAATTCTGCTCGATATTACCGTACGGAGCCGTAGAACCACGTCTGCCGGTCGGCGTCGTCGGAGAGAATTGACCACCCGTCATACCGTAGATCCAGTTGTTTGCGAGTATCACGGTGATGTCGATATTTCTCCGGCATGCATGGATGAAATGGTTTCCACCGATAGCAAGACAGTCACCATCACCGGTCACCACAATCACCTTGAGACGGGGATTCGCCACTTTAACACCGGTAGCAAAAGCAATCGCCCGTCCGTGTGTTGTGTGGAGCGTGTTGAAATCGACATAGACCGGAAGTCTCGATGAACAACCGATACCCGAACAGACAACGATGTCATCCTTCGGAAGATCGAGAGAATGTATCGAGCGGATCATCGATCCGAGAATAACTCCGAGCCCGCAACCCGAACACCAGACATGCGGGAATTTCTTCTTCGGTCGGAGGTATTGATGAATTACATCAGACTTGGGTACCATGATGCTTTACCTCCTTGATCTTATTGAGAATCTGTGCGGGTGTAATAAGCTCACCATCATAACGCTGGAGCGGAATAATCTCGGTGTGACGTCTGTCAACATGATGTTTGATCATGTTGATAAGCTGTCCCTGATTCAGCTCTGCAACGATAAGCTTGCGAACATTGCGCAGTTGCTTACGAAGAGTATTCACCGCGAGAGGCCATATTGCTTTCGGCCTGACCGCGCCGACTTTAAGACGCTGCTCGCGAGCCATCATCACAGCCTGTTTTGCAGCTCGTGCAACAATGCCGTAGGAAATGATGGCAACTTTCGGGTCATCATCCATCTCTGTCAGTTCGAATTCGCAGATTGTCTCGTTGTTCTTGATGATTTTCTCTTTCAACTTGTCGAGCATCATCGTGATTTCAGATGCATTTGCTGTCGGGAAACCCATCTGATCGTGTGTTAAGCCTGTCACGTTGAAGCGATAGCCATCACCAAAACTCGCCATAGGAGATACACCCGTAGGACTTATCTCGAAGTGCTTGTACCAATCGGGTGGAACCGTCGGCTTGCGACGTTCAACAACCTTTACCTCTTCCTTCGATGGCATCGTTACCTTCTCACGCATGTGAGCGATAACCTCATCGAGCAGAACCACTACGGGAGTTCTGTAGGATTCGGCAAGATTGACAGCTTCGATTGTCGAGTAGAGTATCTCCTCCACTCCCGATGGCGCAATCGCTATTGCATGATAATCACCATGAGGACCAAATCCCGCCTGCATCGTATCAGCCTGCGAAACCTTGGTCGGAAGTCCCGTCGAGGGACCACCACGCTGTACATCAACAATGACACACGGTGTTTCGGTGATGTATGCGTATCCTATGTTTTCCTGCATGAGGGAGAATCCGGGACCCGATGTCGCCGTCATCGACTTGGCACCAGCACAGGATGCGCCGATGATCGCGGCTATCGATCCGATCTCATCTTCCATCTGTATGAACCGCCCGCCAATCTGCGGTAACCTGCGGGACATTCCCTCCGCAACTTCCGTAGAGGGCGTAATCGGATAGCCGCCGAAAAAACGGACACCGGCCAGGATTGCGCCTTCCACACAGGCTTCATTACCCTGAAGTAACCTTACTTCTCTTTCCATCCGGCGCTCCTCTACTTCTCTGTCGAAACAATTGCCATGTCCGGGCAGTGCAGCCAGCAGAAAGCACACTGGGTACACTCTTCCGGATGGGCGATTATCGGTTTGCCGTCTCTATCCGGTTCAAAGACCTTCTGAGGACAGAATGCGATGCAGATATTGCATCCCTTACACCAGTGATAGAAAATTTTCAGCGGAGGACCTTCGTGTTTCGCCTTCTCCGTCTTCTTCTTATCACCGGTCTCTTCAGCGGTCTTTGTCTCCGGGGACGTCTCTTTTGTCTTCTCTGAGTCGTCAGCCATTATAGTTTACTCCCGCAACTTCTATCTTTTACGCCTGACCGTTTTTTTCTTCGACTTTGCTGAAGTCTTTTTCCTTGCTGTCTTTTTCGCACCCTTCTTAACAGCCTTTTTCACAGTCTTCCTGCTTTTCTTAGCCGCAGTTTTCTTCTTCGTCACCTTCTTCTTGGCGGCCTTTTTCGTTGTCTTCTTTGTAGTTTTCCTGGTTGTCTTCTTAGTTGTCTTCTTTGTTGTCTTTTTAACGGCTTTCTTTTTTGCAGTTTTCTTCGCGGTTTTCTTAACAGCTTTTTTCCTGGCTGTCTTTTTGGCAGCTTTCTTCTTTGGAGCCGCTTTTTTCTTCTTCGCTCTGTATTTCTTAAGCTCATCAGCCATCAGATCGGCAACCTGGGATGGTGTGTCCGCAACGGGAATACCCGCAGCGTTCAGCGCTTTCACCTTGTCGGCAGCGGTTCCCGTACCGCCGGAGATGATTGCGCCGGCGTGTCCCATGCGCTTTCCGGGAGGCGCAGTCCTACCGGCAATGAACGCTACCACCGGTTTGCTGACATTCTTCTTGATATATTCTGCGGCATCTTCCTCATCCGAACCGCCAATCTCGCCTATCATCACGATTGCTTCGGTCTGCGGATCATCCTCGAAAGCCTTAAGGCAGTCGATAAACTTCGTGCCGATAATCTGATCGCCTCCGATACCGATGCAGGTAGACTGTCCGAGACCCTTGAGGGTGAGATTATACACGACCTCATAGGTCAACGTCCCGGAGCGTGATACCACACCGACCTTACCCTTCTTGTGGATATGCCCCGGCATGATACCGACCTTCGTGATCTCCGGAGCAATGATACCCGGACAATTCGGTCCGATAAGCCTGCAATCCGAATGATTGTCGATATAGTTTCTAACCTTCAGCATGTCATTCGCCGGAATCCCTTCCGTAATACATACGACGAGATCGACACCGGAATCAACGGCTTCGTAGATCGCATCCGCAGAGAATGCAACCGGAACATAAATAACCGCAGTGTTCGCGCCGGTCGTATCGACTGCATCCTGAACGGTGTTGAAAATCGGTATGCCGTCAAGATCCTGTCCACCCTTACCCGGTGTAACGCCGGCGACAACCTTGGAGCCATATTCCTTCATGGCTCTGGCATGGAATGAACCGTCTCTGCCGGTTATTCCCTGCACTACTATCTTTGTATTCTTGTCAACGAATATACTCATATCTACCTCAATCCTCCCTATACACCAGCGACGTCAATGGCTTTCTTGACCACTTCGTCCATTGTGGTTGCAGCGGCAAGATTGACCGATTCGAGAATCTTGCGCGCCTCGGCTTCATTTGTTCCGGTGAGCCGAATCACGATCGGCACTTCCGGCTTCATCCGGTTTATCGCCTCGACGATCCCGTTTGCCACGTCATCGCAACGGGTGATTCCGCCGAATATATTGAAAAGGATCGCTTTCACATTTGAGTCGCGAAGGATGATCTCCATCGCCCTGACAACTTTCTCAGGATTCGATGATCCGCCTATATCGAGGAAGTTCGCCGGCTCCCCGCCGTAATACTTCACGAGGTCCATCGTTGCCATAGCCAATCCGGCACCATTCACGATACATCCAATATTACCGTCGAGCTTGACGAATGACAGACCCGCATCACGGGCATCCATCTCCGACTGATCCTCGGCATCCATATCGCGAAGCTGTTCGATGTCCGGATGACGGTACAGGCCGTTGTCATCGATGTTAATCTTGGCATCAATTGCGAGCACCTTGCCGTCACCGGTCGTAATCAACGGGTTGATTTCGGCAAGTGAGGCATCGGCTGCAAAATAGGCGTCATAGAGCTGCATGATAATCTTCGCAGCCTGCTTTACATAGCTTGGGTCATCATACAATTTGTATGCCATCCAGCGGGCTTCATACATGCTGATCCCGCGCAGCGGATCGATGTGTTTCTTGAAAATCTTCTCCGGCGTCTCAGCAGCGACCTGCTCGATATCTATACCACCGGCAGGAGAAACCATAAAGACAGGTTTCTTGGCTGACCTGTCGATGATTATCCCGACGTATGATTCGGACGTGATATCAACCGCTTCCGTGATCAGCACCTTCTTGACCGTCAAGCCCTTGATATCCATACCGAGGATATTAGAGGCGTGCTCGTAAGCGGCATCGGCGTTCTCGGCATACTTAACACCTCCCGCCTTACCGCGACCGCCCACATGGACCTGTGCCTTAACCATTACCGGCTTGCCGATTCTCTCGGCGACAGCCTTTGCATCTTCAGCAGTCGTCACGACCTCTCCGGGTGGTACCGGCATACCGTGACGAGCAAAAATCTCCTTTGCCTGGTATTCGTGGATCTTCATCGAATCTCCTCAGATTGCAGGTAATCCTTAACCGCATCTATCAATATCTCTCTTCTATTTTTCTCCGGGTCATCGAGCACGATTTCGAGCAGGTGATCGAGAATATCGCCGATCAGAGGCGACTCATCGAGGTCAAACTCGCGCATCACATCGTGACCGTCGATTGCGAGTGCACGAACCGATATCGGCGGTTCCCGATCCAGCTCCTCGCGGATACGTTTCTCGAACTCATCCACATCATCGGTTGGGTTCCCCATACCCTGCCCCTCAACATCGGCACGTCTTAAATCCAGAAGATCGAAGATCAATTCCGGTCCGGTTCTGCGGAGAAGCCTCCGTAGTCCCTTGTCTGTCGGGGGTATGGTGAACATGTGGCGCTCGACGAGTATCGTAACCTCATCTATAAAATCATTGGCGTATCTAAGTCTTTTTAGAATTGTGCGGGCTGTCTTCGCACCGGAAACCTCATGGCCGTAAAATGTCGCCTTATCACCCTCGACTCTCTTCGCGCGGGGTTTGGTAACATCATGAAGAAGCGCTGCCCAGCGGAGTCGTAGATTGGGTTTGGCGGCATCGGTTGTTTTCAGAAGATGCTCGAATACATCATACGCATGGTAACCGCCCGGCTGGTCGACACCGATACTCTCGGCCAACTCCGGAATCAGCATTTCCAAAAGCCCCACCCGGTTCATCAAATCCAGACCAACCGATGGTCTCTCGGCACGCACGAGCATCTTGTTCAGCTCTTCGTTGACCCTCTCCAGGCTGACCGATTTCATCAGCGGTGCAAATTCACGCATCGCCTTTTGAGTACCCGGATCGACATTCAAACTGAACCGTGCAACAAACTGAATCCCACGGAGAATCCTAAGCGGATCATCCTTAAATGACTGTTTGCTTATCATGCGGAGGTTGCGCTTTTGTATATCGCTCTCCCCATCGAGCGGATCGATTAGATCTCCCGTACCCAAATCGCGCGCTATGGCATTAATTGTAAAATCACGCCGTCTCAGGTCCTCTTCGACAGAGAGTTTGTGATCGAAATCGACCTTGAAATCGCGATGAGCTGTTCCGGTGGAAAATTCTCTTCTCGGTAGTGCAATATCGACTGTGGGGTATGGCCCGGAGCCATTGCTGTGTGCGGTAAATTTGATAACGCCGAAAGACTTCCCTACCAGGTCGACTCGCCCGAATTCCCTTAACAGCAATATCAACTGGTCAATCGGTATCTGCGTAACGAGATAGTCTCGATCCTTCTCTGCGACACCGATTCCGAGAAGCTGATCGCGAACACAACCGCCCACCTCGTAGAGTTTTCCTCTCTCGAGCAGTCTGTCGACTATTGATTTCTTAAGAGCCGTCATTTAGACTCTGATCCCGCATCCCGGTTATCCGGGTATTACATCAGTCGGACACGATTCGAGTGCCCTCATTGCCCTCGACAGCGTCATAGGCTTTCTCAATGGAGGTTATTATCACCTCATCCCCGCCATTTTCGAGGAAACCAATGGCAGCTTCGACTTTCGGTCCCATACTTCCCGGAGGGAAATGTCCCTCCTCAGCATACTTTTTCATCTCCGAAACAGTTACTCTGTCCAAAAACCGCTGATCGAGTTTGCCAAAATTCAGCGCAACCTTGTCGACTCCGGTAAGAATCATTAGAAGATCCGCGCCGATTTCTCCGGCGAGCAGTGCGGAAGCACGGTCTTTATCGACAACCGCATCCACACCCTCATAATTACCATCGTCATCCACATAGGCGGGTATCCCACCGCCCCCTGAAGCTATTACGATATAATCCCTGTCAACGAGGATCTTTATTGCTTCCGCATTTATTGTTTTATATGGAATTGGAGACGGTACTACCCGTCTCCAACCCCTGTCAGAATCCTTTTTAACGGTCCAGCCGCGTTCTTTGGCGAACCTTCGGGCTTCATCGTAATCATAGAATTGCCCCACATATTTCGTGGGGTCTTTGATCGACGGATCATCCTTGTCCACCAAGACCTGGGTAACAATCGTTACGACGCCCCGTGCGATGTCCTCTCTGCGAAGCCTGTTCTGAAGCGACTGTTCTATCATATACCCCATTCCCCCCTCGGTATCCGCAACGCAGATACCGATTGGAAGAATCGGAGCGGTTCCGCGAGCTGTCTCGACCCGTAACAGCGCATTTCCCACCTGTGGACCATTACCGTGCGTAATGACAAGCCGGTAACCATCCTGAATGAGAGGGACAATACCCGCCAGAGACTGGCGGGTATGCTCAAACTGATTGGCAATTGTATCCGGCACGCCTTTTCTGGTAATGGCGTTTCCTCCAAGGGCTACTACTGCTGTTTTAGTCTTTTTGCTCATTTACGCTTCTTCTTGCCCTGGCTCTTGAGGAATCCTTCAAGAATATCCGCAATTGTCGGAGTACCGATCTCCTGCAAATCATAGGTTACTCTCGTCGACGGCTGCTTGATCTCAAGCACGCGACGGAGATCGATCGGTGTACCGATAATCACCGAATCGCAGTCGCTGGCTGCGATTGTCTTCTCCAGGTCCTTCACCTGCTTGCCACCGTATCCCATCGCCGGTAGCAGAACACCGATACCCGGATACTTGTCGAAGGTACCCTTAAGTGTTCCCTTAAGGTAGGGTCTCGGGTCCACAAGTTCAGCAGCGCCATACTTGCGAGCCGCCACGATACCGGCACCGTACTGCATCTCACCGTGAGTCAGTGTCGGGCCATCCTCGACGACCAGCACACGCTTGTTGCGGATGACCGATGCATCCTCGACCGCAATCGGGGAAGCTCCATCCACTACGATGGCCTCAGGATTGTATTCCGCTATATGCTCGCGCAGAATCTCGACATCATCCGGTTCTGCAGTATCTATCTTGTTTATCACGAGAACATCGGCGAGAACAAAATTGGTCTGGCCGGGATAGTATGAAATCTCGTGACCGGGTCTGTGCGGATCGACAACCGTTATCTGGAGATCCGGCTCATAGAACGATGTGTCGTTGTTGCCGCCGTCCCAGACTATGACATCAGCTTCCTTCTCCGCCTCACGGAGGATCATCTCATAATCAACACCGGCATAGACTACCGTACCGCGATTGATATGCGGCTCATACTCTTCACGCTCTTCGATTGTGCATTTGTGCTTGTCGAGATCGGAGAGTTTCGCAAACCGCTGGCAAGCCTGCTTCGCAAGGTCGCCGTACGGCATTGGGTGACGAATCGCGACGACCTTCTTGCCGAGAGCCTTGAGAGCCTCGCAGACCGCACGTGTGGTCTGTGATTTGCCACATCCGGTTCTGATGGCCGTAATCGCAACCACAGGCTTCGTTGACTTAACCATAGTGTCACGGTTGCCGAGCATGACGAAATTCGCACCGGCAGCATTTACCCACGCAGCTTTGTCCATGACATAGCTATATGGAACATCGGAATAGGAAAAGACAACATCGTCGATATCGTGCTTCTCAATAAGATCGATCAACTTGTCTTCCGACTCGATTGGAATACCGTTCTTGTAGAGTTTACCCGCGAGTTTGGCCGGATATTTGCGGCCTTCAATATCCGGTATCTGGGTAGCGGTAAACGCCACTACCTGATAATCATCATTGTCCCGATAGTAAGTATTGAAATTGTGGAAATCACGCCCTGCAGCGCCCATAATAAGGACTTTTCTCTTTGCCATTTATTGTCTCCTTTACCTGGCAGAAGTTGAATTTACAAAATCAGGTTTCAACATGTGGCAGGTAATTATACGGAAGACATCATCCAGTAGTGCTCGATGAGATAATAAGCAAAATCTTCTATATACGATAAAAGCGAGAGCATTGCTTGAAACCATTACCCGACAATCTTGAAACTGGTCAAAATTGTCCTCTAAAGTGAATAATATCACAGTATTGCGCATGCACAATTTGACAAATATATAGGCACTGCACGACTCTGTCAACCGCTTTGCAGGCGTTATTTGATATAAGGTTAACCGATTATGGGGAACAGCCCCACGAAGCCCGAAAACACCGTTATCAGAGACATACAAAAACCCTAAAAATGGGGGGCAGTGCGGGTAGAATACCCACTTTATAAGAAAACCACCATCCCTTCAGCAGCGAAACTCAGATTAACATATCCCTTTTTACGGAACAGGTTGCTGACAGCATCGGTATCGAATTCATCGGGGAGGTGTGTCAGAAGACATTCACTGACATTCTTCTCCATTAGTAGTATGGGAAGGTCCTCAAGGTCGATGTGCATTCCCTCAATAACAAGCAGATCGGTATCATCCAGTATTCCGGCGATATCATCCGTACCGGTTATATCCGCAGAGTAAACAATCTTTTTAATCTCCGACTCTATGACAAAGCTATAGCACTGCATTCGGTTCGAATACCCCCCGGAAGAGATAACCTCTGCATTCCCCTCAAGATGGGGATTTCGAACCACAGTAACTTCGATATTTGCATCCTTGAATGCAAATTCATCATCTATGGCATCTATCTTCACAGGGAAACCGAGCTTCTCCGGGAAGAGGTACATACCGGCAAAGATATCATTCATCAGCTTTACGAGTTCTGATGGCATATGTATATCCAGCGGCTCCTCTCTTTTTTTGAGATGCTCCATCTGGATGAAAAGCGGTATTCCTGAGCAATGGTCCGGATGAGCATGTGAAATGAAAATATGCTCGATTTCAGCCGTATTTACCCTGCATCTCTGGAGCGCGCTGGATGCTTCACCGCCACAATCGAACATATAGGAGCTTTGCTCCGTTTTGACAAGATAACATGAATGTGCCCGGTTTGGGGATGGAAAACCGGAGGCGCAGCCGATAACTTCCAATTTCACGCGGCCACTACCTCCCGGAACTTCTCCAGCGCTGTTTCGCAGTCGGATTTGCTGACATTGAGATGAGTCACTATTCGTATTCTGCTGTCCGAGATCGCAAGACCGAGAACTCCGAGCTTCTGCCATTTTTCGATGATTTTGGGAGCGGTTAACCCGGTTCCGGAGACATCGAAGATCACAATGTTTGTATGCACAGTATCGAGATCGAGATTAATCCCATCTATTTCCATGAGTCCTTCCGCAAGCAAACGTGCATTGTCGTGATCCTCACTGAGACGGTCAATGTTGTGCTCCATTGCATAGATCGCAGCAGCCGCAATGATACCAACCTGTCTCATTCCCCCGCCGAGCATTTTACGGATACGGCGTGCGGATTCGATGAAGTCACCCGATCCCGCAATGCAGGAACCAATCGGTGCGCCCAATCCCTTGGAGAAACAGACCGACACCGAATCGGCGCAGTCCGCATATTCTGCAAACGAAATACCCGTTGCCACGTGGGCATTCCATAGACGAGCGCCATCCAGATGTACCCTTATTCCACGCTCGTTCGCCAGCTCGCGGAGCTTAACCATTTCTTCAAGTGGGAAAATCGTCCCTCCAGCGCGATTGTGTGTATTCTCTACACAGATCAATTTCGTGCCCGGAGTATGAAGTGATGCTGTCTTGAGTAGCGGTTCCACCATTTCGCGGGTGATCACACCGTTTTGACCATCAATCATGCTGGTCTGAACACCGGAGAAAACCGCTGCATTTGCTGCCTCGTAGTTGACAATATGTCCGAATCTCTCGATGATGATTTCATCGCCGGGTGATGTGTGCGTCTTGACGCAGATGCCATTCCCCATAGAACCGGACGGCACATACAGAGCCGCCTCCTTGCCAAGCCTCTCAGCCACCATTGCCTGAAGGTGGTTTACGGTTGGATCATCACCGAAAACATCATCTCCAACCTCGGCTTCAGCCATTACCCTACGCATATCTTCCGTAGGTTTCGTGACCGTATCTGACCTGAGATCAATATAATTCATATCCATTACCTCCTGATAAACAGCCCCTATCCGAAAGACTTTATAAGCAGGTGCATTATCAGCCCCGAAACGAGAGGTACCGATAAATTATCGTCGACTTTGTCGCTGTAAGCCTCAGTCACCGTACCGACAGCCGCACCAACCGCACCGATCCATAGAGGCACACCCGGTACGAGTGCTACTGGAATAAAACAAGAAAGGAAAAAAGCCGATGAACCTTCGATTGATTTTCTGTTGTGGAATCTATGTCTGCCCCATCTGCGTCCAATCAGCGCACCGGCGCTATCGCCGATAATTATGAATGCAAGTGCACAGACAGCGACGGGTTTCGAAAAGAGCAGTATTGTGGCAACAGTAGCGACCATTATCCAGCTTGCGCCGGTATACTTTCTCGCTTCATGCGGACGGATCAGCGGTCCCCAGATCCACCCGACCCAACTCCAGAGTTTCCATCCCCTGAGACGTGCTGTATCGAACAGGATAATAAGAAATGTTACGGGTATAAGAATACTGAGTGCGATTGTCTTGCCTAAAACGAAATACCCGACAGGCATTATCAGCGCAAAGAGATGAGTGGCTTTCCGCCATCCTTCCTTGTCGTAACTGATATTTGCTTCACTATCCATCTCGATATAGACTGAACCATACCTATTCGAATCACTCACCAGTATCCATCCCGACCTCACCGGAGAGAGAATCCTCGGTTGCCATAGAATCTTCTATGGCTGATTCCAGAGTGTCGATCTCCGCTGTCGTATCGGGTAAATCCGGAACTTCCTGGTAGACAAACTCGCGTACGAGGGCACTGTCAACATCCACAGTTTTCCCCGCAAATAAATCATCAAGCCATGCCTGCTTGAGTGAGTCGTTTTTAGCTTCAACTATCTTTCCACGAATAATGTGCTTGATTCCCTCAAACTCGCGTACCGGTTTTCTATCCTCGAGTTTGATTATATGATAGCCGTACTCTGTCTTGATCGGGCGTGATACATCGCCAACATCGAGAATCCATGCTGAATTATAGAATTTGATTGGCATCTCATCACTCGAAATATAACCCAGGTCATAGAGAGACTTGCGAACGTCCTCATCACCGGGATAATATTTCATCGCCATCTCATCAAAATCGGCACCATCTTCTATCTTCTTACGGATTTCCTCGGCTTTCAGTGAATCCTGAAAAAGAATGTGTTTAACCTTAAGAGGCTTCTCGCTGTAGTATTCATCCCTGTGAGCATCATAGTACGCCTTTACTTCCTCATCAGTGGGAGAATATTCCTCTGGTTGATGAGTCCAGCGATAGTGCTGTTTCCTTAGCTGGGATTCATACTCCCGCCCCTTCTTTTCAATATTCTCTGACTCGAAATATCCGAGTTTGTGAGCCTCCGCGGCGAGAACATGATGATTGAGTGTTCTCTCCATAGCTTTCTTTTTATCTTCGGGCTTCAGATCCGGAAGACGGTTGACCATCTGGTAGTTCATCGCGGCCTCAGTAAATTCATACGAGAAAACTGTGTCATACTTGTCGATAATGGCTACCCAGTCGCCCGGTTTAAACGAACTCAATTCTTTCTTTAAAAGTGGTTCATTGTATTTGAGTTCAGACTCTTCTCTCAGGCTATCGAGGAAACTGTTGGCATAATCGGTCCGGGCTTTGCTTTCAAGCCCATTTCCAAGACGCTCGTAGAGCTGATCATCGAGCTCCAGATAACTCGAATCACGGTAATTGAAAATCCTTATAACATGATATCCATATCGTGTTTTGAACGCCGGTGAAATATCCCCCGGAGACAGGGAGAAGGCAATTGAGTCGAAAGCAGGCGGAGTCTGACCCTGCTCAATCCAACCGAGATACCCCCCATGCGAACCGGACTGGCGATCATGAGAGTACTCTTTTGCAAGATTGCCAAAATCTGCACCATCTTCCAGTTTATCGACAACCTCCTGCATCAGATCCATAGCAAGGACATTAATAGAATCCTTCGAGATCTTTGAGTGGCTTTCGCCCTCCTCGAGATAATCGGCCGGATTTGTTGAAATCAGTATTTGTGCCAGTTCCACACCTGCGGGTGTGAAAAACAGCTTCTTGTTATTCTCATAGAAAGTATCAACATCCTCAGGGGTTATCTCCGGCGCATCCTTTACGATATCATCCCACATACCTGTCAGAGCAAGACGGCGAGTGAATTCCCGCAACCGCCTCTGCGCAGCCGGAATTGTATCAATGGAGAAATTCTCTGCTCTCTCCTCAATAATACTGTTGATGAGCATGTCCTGTAGAGCATCGAAATTGTACTGAACAGTATCCTTGACTCTGTTAAGACTGGTTGACTCTCTCCATCCTTTAGCATCAATGGTTTTATTCAGATCGGCCAGTGTGAAGACCTCTTCATTCATCCGGGCAACCTCGAGCGAGAGATCGAATGTTTTCTGTTCGGGTTCCTTCTCCCCGCAAGCTGCGGAGATAATGATTGCGATTATCAAAACAAAGAATGGTATACGGAATCTGTTCATTTCAGCCTTTATCCTTTCTCACTATGTTCATTTTATACTGTAGAGAAGAGAAATTCTGAAGCTGTCGTCAATATCTTTTTCCTGCATATATGCAATATCAATGTCGATCCGGGAAAACGAAACTCCTCCACCAAGTGTCAGACGCCCGATATCTGATCCGATTCTGCCAAATATGACATCCTGATAGCCTGCCTCAAAACCGAAACGAGTATCTGCGGATATCGATCCTGACCAGTACTGCCCCGTTTCTCTATAGTTCTCGAAATTTACGTCGGCATCAAATGCCGCGACAAGCATGAAATCACCCATCTGTTTCCTTGCACCAATCCCCGGCACTACGGTCGGATAGATACTCTCATCCGTTCCGGTGTCATACGAAAGCAGCGTAGTTGTAGCATCACGTATCATCAAGCCCGCAATGAACATCTCGTTAGCAAGATATTGCACTCCTATGTCCGCTCCGAGACCGTAGGCGGAATTATCCGCAATATCGCGATATATGAATTTCGCTGATGCGCCGAGTCTCAGATTGTCCGTCTTGTTAATTGCGTATGAAACAAGCAGCTGGTAATCCGCATGACCGGATTCCTTGACCACTACGGGACGGTTCAGGTTGTAATCCCATTCCGTCAATTTTATCCCGCCGCCGCCAAGGCGTGTCAGCGTAAGTCCACCGTACGCTTGATGGTCTGGCGATCCGAGTGGAGTCGAAAAGGCTATATAGTCGTGATTTAGAAGCGAGCCAAAGGTTTCGGAGTGCATGAAAACAACTTGACGGTTTTGTAGACCGGTGAGTCCGGCAGGATTCCAGAAACCGGCGGTAACATCATCACATATCGCAGAGTAAGCCCCACCCATACCAAGCGCTCTCCCCCCCACACCGAGATGAAAAGGATCACCGGCAAACTTTGCCCCGAAAGAAACAGAGCAAAATACAACCCTCAAAATCAATGCAAATAAAGAAGATAACTTCATGACTCAAATGATACCCGCGTTATCACTATCTGTCAATACAAATGAGAAACCAAACGGTTTCGGATTCCATGCAATAAAAAAGGAGCGGATAAAAATCCGCTCCTAATATCACTCACTCTGTTGCCGGATCAGTGACTGCTGCCTGAACAAGGCGACTTCCTGGTACCGGCTGAGGCATTGGAAACATTGGCTTCTGTATTCGTGCTGCCCTTTGCATAGCTTTCGAGCTCTTCAGCGGTATAAGCACCCATTTGAGCATGATACCCGGCATTCTCGACTGCCTTTATGATATCATTCGAAGAACACTTGTTGTTATCGAAATCAACGTCGGCAATTCCACTCTTGTAGCAGACACCAACCGAACGAACGCCGCTAACCTTCTTGATAGCATCAGCAACCTGAGTCGCACAGCCGTTACAGGTCATGTATGCAACACCAAAGATAGTGTGCGCATCCGCAGGAGTGGCAGCAGCGGTCGTAACACCGGCAGCCTTGTCAGTACATGAGCCTGAAGTGGAAGCTGAGGTTGTTGTAGCACCACTGCTCGGGCATGGTTTGGTACATGGCTTGGTGCAACCGGCCTTGTCAGCACCGGCAGTAGTGGTTTTGGCACCATCGCATGATTTCGCGTTAGCATCCTTGGCATCCGCCTTGTTGGCATTGTCGCAATTGCTGCCACCTGCATTCGCTTTGATAACACCGGCGTTGCCACAGGTCAGAGCGCAATTGTCCTTATCGCCACAGGCATAACCCGCAGCCGGAGCCATTGCGAATGCGGTCAGGGCAAAGATCGCAACCAATGCTGTAAAACTACGATGAAGTCTCATTTTCTCCCTCCGATGAGTTTTTTTATTGTTCAAGTTACTTATTTCAAATTCTGTCTGCTATTCTCTATCAAATCAGTATTATTTATCGCTTGCCTAATTCGAGACTAAATTCATCCGATTTGTGTCAAGTTAAACATACAACCCGTTGAAAAGTTCCGTTAAAATTTTGCGAGATAAGAGGATAAATAGACCCGCAAATCAGCCTTTCTTCGAGATAAACTCCTTATAGTCCATTTCCTCATAGGCTGAAGTGCTAATAAATTCGAGCGCGTGCTTGAAATTTGATGCCTCCTGATATCCTGACAGAGGAGCCAGACTGGTACCATCCGACTTCAGGAAGATCATCATTGGATATCCTCTAACCTGGTAAGACCGTGTCAGATCGCGTTCGGTAATCTCTATAACCTCACCGTCCTTGTTGGTCACCTTCACTTTATCGCGCGAATCGCCATTGACTTTGGCAAGCACAAATCCATTCGTCATAAGATCCACTACACCGGGATCCCTGAATGTTGTTTTCTTCATCTTCTTACAGAATGTACACCAATTTGTTGTAAAATAGACCAGGATATGCTTTTGTTCCTGTTTTGCCTTCTCCAACGCTTTATCGTATTTCAACCAGTTCAATTCTGCGGGTTTGTCTCCACCGGAGCTTTTGCCCGATGTCTGACCAATGGCAAAAACCACCATACTTATAACAATAGCTGCGGCAAGCGTCAGGATGACTATTCTTTTCATTGTCTATCTCCCGGTCAGTAATATTGCAGAGTACGAAATTGTCGGTGATTCCGTTTTCCTAATTTAAACAAAATCAGTCACAAATCAACACATTTATACTCTTATAACGCAGAATCAACTATTCGGTTCCAGTTCTGTTACGGGATGACGTCACCTCCCAGCGAACGGCTCCGGCACCGAGTATATCTGTCAATTTCCGGGTTAAACCGGGACGGGCGGAAGCTTTCAGTTTCTGTGCTTTAAGAATCACTCTCTCCGTTCCGGTATCGAGAATGAACTCAACCTCTGCTGATCCCGGATTATCACTGATAATCTGTTCTACTTTATCGAGACGACCGCCATTAAAACTCGGTCCCTGCAAACTGAGTCTCAGTATCAACTCCGCACCCTCTGACAATTCACTGAGAGTCTGTACCTTGTCAGCGATCACTACAGCTTTTTCATCTTCCCGTTTGGAAACTTTCCCGGATATCATCACCATCGACTCGGATTCGAGAATATCACTGCATTTCTCATAGAGGGCAGAGAAAACGATCACATCCGTTACACCAGAGAAATCCTCGATCGTCACAAAGGCCATCTTACGGTTCTTCTTGTCCCAGTTGATCCTCAACTGGCTCACTATTCCGCCTATGGACACACCGGTCCCATCCGGAAATTCATTCAGGGATTCGGACGTACACGTTGCAACCGCATTCATGAGTGTACGGTAGCTTTCGAGAGGATGGCCGGAGACATAGAATCCGAGAAGGTCCTTCTCGTTTTTCAACATGGCCATCTTATCCCATTTCTCCGCCGGGCTCAATTCCGGTTCCACAACTGCAATGTTGTTATCTGCTTCCCCGAACAAACTCGCCTGATCCTTATTGGCCTTTGATGACTGCCTCGCCTGTCCGAATTTTAGAGCATCCTCTATAGATGCAAAGAGCTGTGAGCGGTGCCCCTCAATAGATTCGCACGCTCCCGCCTTGATTAGTGATTCGAGCATTCGACGGTTCATCGCTCGCAGATCGACCCGTGATACGAAATCGAACAGCGATTTGAATTCACCATCCTCATCGCGCGTGGCAAGAATTTTCTCGATAGCGCCTTTGCCGACATTCTTGACTGCCCCAAGACCGAAACGGATCTTATCATCCTCCACCGTAAATTCGGTTCGGCTGTAGTTTATGTCGGGGGGAAGAACCTCGATACCGATATTCTTGCATTCCTCCATCAGCGTGATGACCCGGTCGGTGTTTCCCATCTCCGATGTCATTGAGGCGGCCATGAATTCGCGGGGGTAATATGCCTTGAGGTAAGCTGTCTGATAGGCGAGATACGAATATCCGGCAGCGTGCGATTTATTGAATCCATATCTGGCAAATGTCTCTATCTGGTGGAAAACATCCTCAGCGATACTATCCGGAACATCGTTCTTCTTGCAGCCCTCGAGGAACTTCTTCTTCTGTTCCTCCATTATCTCCTTTTTCTTCTTCCCCATAGCTTTCCGGAGAATATCCCCCTGTCCGGCGCTGTACCCGGCGAGAACCTGAGCGATTCTGATAACCTGCTCCTGATAGATAATAACGCCGTATGTCTCCTCCAGAATCGGCTCCAGTGATGGATGGCTGTACCTGACCTCTTCCCGCCCGTGTTTTCTGTTTATGTAATTATCAATCGTACCGGCATCCAGCGGTCCGGGACGGTAGAGTGCATTCATCGCAATCAGGTCGGTAAGATCCTCGGGGTGGAGTTTTCGCAGATAGTCCCTCATTCCGCTCGACTCAAACTGGAATATCCCGACTGTGTTACCCTTGCCGAATAATTCGTACACTCTCTCATCAACGAGAGAAATAGCATCGAGATCAATATCGACTCCGTGATTATCCTGTATCATTCGAAGCGAGTCATCAACAACGGTCAGCGTCCGCAGACCGAGGAAATCCATCTTGAGTAGCCCAATCTCGTCGATACATTTCATATCGTACTGCGTTGTTATTTCATCGCCCTTTGATGCCTTAAACAGGGGAACATATTCAGTCAGAGGTTTCGGAGCGATAACCACACCAGCCGCATGAGTGGAGGCATGCCGCGCCAACCCCTCGAGAGTCTGCGATTTCTCCACAAGCTCTCTCGCGGATTCGCTCTCCTCCATAAGCTTCCTGAGTTCCGGTTCATGCTCGAGCGCGCTGGATATCGTCTGTCCCGGTCCCATCGGAATCAGCTTCGCAATCTTGTCGACATCCGCATACGGTATCTGCATCACGCGGCCCACGTCCCGAATCGACTGACGAGCCGCCATTGTTCCGAAGGTTATTATCTGGCAGACATTCTTCTCACCGTATTTGTTGATGACATAGTCGATCACTTTCTCACGACCCCGGTCGGCGAAGTCAATATCAATATCGGGAAGCGATATTCTCTCCGGATTGAGGAATCTCTCGAAAATCAGCCCGTATTTCATAGGATCAAGATTCACTATTCCGAGGCAGTATGAAACGAGAGACCCTGTGGCAGATCCTCTACCCGGACCAACCGGAATGCCCTGTCCCCTTGCGTAGTCGGTGAAATCCTTGACAATAAGGAAATACCCGGAATAACCCATCTTGATTATTACATCGAGTTCGAACTCGAGCCGCTGTGTCAACTCATCGGTAATTTCAGGATACCGTCTCTTCAATCCCTCATAAGCTTCATGGCGAAGATACTCATCGAGGTTTTTAAAATCTGAAGGCAGCGGAAAATCGGGCAGATGATTCTTCCCGAGTTCAATATCAAAATTGCACATCTCGGCGATGCGCAGGGTATTTTCGATTGCATCCGGGTATTCACCGAACAGTTCGATCATCTCCTGTGGAGATTTAACATATATCTGGTCTGTTTCATACCTCATCCGGTCCGTATCGGAAAGGAATTTGCCGGTCTGGATACAGAGCAGCGCATCGTGCGCCTCGGAGTCTTTCTGATGCAGATAGTGACAGTCGTTGGTAGCAACAACTCCGAGCCCGAGTTTCTTCGCGAGCTTAACAAGCCTCTCCTTGTTACGCCTCTCGAGGACAATTCCATGATCCTGAATTTCTATAAAGAAATTCTCCTTGCCGAACATGTCGGCATACATCTTAGCAAGCTGCTCTGCAGTCTTCTGGTCATTATCAATAAGAGCATTCGGAATCTCCCCCTTCAGACATGCGGATGTTGCAATCAAACCATCGGCGTGCTCTTTTAGAAGCTGCTTGTCGACTCTCGGTCTGTGGTAGAAACCGTCGATATAAGCCTTTGACACGAGTTTGACAAGATTGCGGTATCCCGTCTCGTTTTTCACGAGCAGAATCAGATGATAACCGGAACTCGGTTTACCGGGAATCGGCTCCTTGTATGTATGCTCTCGTGGTGCGACATATATTTCACAACCGATTATCGGTTTAACTCCAACAGATTTTGCCTTCTTGTAGAACTCGACTACTCCGAACATATTGCCGTGATCTGTTATAGCAACCGAAGGCATATTGTAGTCTTTGACAAGATCGATGAATGGATCAATACGGCAGGCACCATCCAGAAGAGAATATTGTGTGTGATTATGAAGATGTATGAATTCGGCTGTGCTCATTGTTCTCCGCTCTCATTTTCTTCTCTTTCAACCTGTTCCTTTAGCATCCGGACAGTCTCGATAGCCTCATGTATCTCCTTGATTGTGGAATCGATCTCGAGTGCACGCTCATACTTCGCAATCGCATCATCGAATTTCCCGATTCCCGCAAGCGCGTTTCCCCATCCGATATATAACGGAGCATCATTATCATTCAGTTTAGATGCTGTCTCAAAGACCGCAGCGGCGCGATCCGGTTCACCTAGAAGATTGAGAGTGAAACCGAGATTAAGGTATGCCTCAAAAAAGGTCGAGTCGAGTTCAATCGCCTGTGTGAAAGCTCTGCGCGCCTTGCTGTAGAGCGCTCTATCGAAATACCCGACACCATCTCTCATCAACTGATGTAACTGCATGTCAACCGTAAGACTGTCGAACTGTATCAGACCATCCTGAACCATCACATTTTCCGGGTCTCTGTCAGCGGCTCTCTGATAGTAATACTTCGCACTGTCCATATCCCCTGCGGCGAAGTAGAGGCTTGCTATTGTCACGAGCGTCTGAACCCGTTCGGGATCGAGGTCCAGCGCCTTGTATGCGTGACGGAACCCGACATCCGGACCATCCGTCAGAGCCTTTATGAGTGCAAGGTTCGCCTCTATCATCGGATTGTCCGGAAATTGTGTGGAAGCTTCAACGATGACACTGTCCGCCTCTTCCAAACGATTCAATCCTCGCAGAACAACAGATTTGTATGCAAGGATTTTAGGATTTGGCATTACCGATACTGTATCAGCAAGTGCCATATACTGTGAAGCCTGCTTGAAATCCCCCGACAACCATGCTATCCGCGCCAACTCAAGGTATGCATCAACGAAAAACTGGTCCTTCTCGACAACTGCCACAAGCGCCTGCGCTGCGGTGCTGAACGCTCCCCGCCGGATTGACACATCCGCAAGTCCCATCAGTGCACTGAGATTTGTTTCATCATAGCTGTACGCCTCGCGGTACGCCTCCGCCGCAAGCTCGAGGCTCCCTGCATTCGCAAGCGAATCGGCACGCTGCATATATTGATCCGCATACACGACACCTGTAATCATTAGCAGGATTACAGCCATTAAAGTAACTATATCGCGTCTTTTCATCGCCAGTACCCCGTCTCCTGAATCCGAGGCGCCCTTCCAACGAAGAACTTGAACACAAGCACCCCGAAAAGAAAGCCACCAATGTGCGCAAACCATGCCACCCCTCCTCCGTGTCCTCCACCCAGTGACGGGAGTCCGTTGATTATCTGGAGGAAGAACCAGAATCCGAGTACAAACAGTGCTGGTACACGCGCAATTCTTATGAAGTATAGTATAAATATGACCGTATGGATACGGGCATGCGGGTATGATACGAGATATGCGCCGAGTATCCCGGCAATCGCTCCGGATGCACCAACCATCGGAACCGTGCCATCCATGTCTGTAAGGATAAACGTCAGTGCGGCAGCGATTCCCGATCCAAGATAGAAGAGAATGAATTTCACCTTACCAAGACGATCTTCAATATTATTGCCGAATATCCAAAGATAGAGCATGTTTCCGCCAAGATGAAGCAATCCGCCGTGCATAAACATGCTCGTGAAGAGATTGACCCAGGGGGATGTTGCCATATACGGCGTCAACTCATCACCCATAGTCAACTCTGCGGGAATAAGGCCCCATTTTACCGTAAACAACTGAGACCCCTGAGATCCGAGAGTCAACTCATAAAGGTAAACAAGACAGTTGATTACGATCAATGCTATCGTAACGACAGGCTTGTGCCTTGTAGGAATGTCATCCTTAATCGGAATCATGAATAACCACTAACGATTTAGATCAACCAGCCTCTGCCAATGTACGGTCGTCGATCCGGTTTCCACAATTAAAAAACTGATGGGTGTTCAGACCACTATGGATTGTATTTGAACGTTGAACTGTAAGAGGTTTTATTGCCAACCCTGTCATATACGGTAATATTCAGGACGTGATGACCGGGCTTAAGTTCCTGGCTCGAATAGGTCACCATCCAGTTGGTCTCAGGATCATACTCCGGGATAGCCCAGACACCATCAACCTCGATATTGACATCCCTGTCATCACCGATACCCGCAAGCTCATCATCCATAACGAAAGTAATCTTCGGTCTGTTACTCCGTACAGTTCCGCCATCACCGGGAGTAACCCTGGATATAATCGGTCCCCTGGAATCCCGCATCAATGCGTATGTTCCCATTCTGCCGATCTTCGCAACCATTACACTGTCTTCGCGGATACTGCACGGCACAATCGAAGCGCCACCGTTATCGGATATCGAAAACACCGCCAGTCCGGACGTATCCGTACCATTTGGCAAATCGAATTCAAGCTCTACGAAATCCTCGAGCAGGAGGTCCCTTGGGGATGTCACTATCGCGGAAGATGCACCGTATTTTTTCACCATCAGGGTTGTAGTATCAACGCAGATCGGAGCGGAGTGATTTAGATCGGTTCCTTCAAACAGCAGCCTGCCACCCCCAAAAACAGCTATCGTACCGGAATTCTCCCCGGACTTCACCGTAAATGGTTTTCCGAACTGCACACCGATAATATCCGGTACTGAAACATCGGAGGGGGAAACCAGAACCGATGAATCCGCTGGATCAAAGAATACATCCAGAGCAATGCAAACACTCGCGGCGGATGCTGTAAGATCATCGAGTGCATCAGCAAGCTCCGAGACATCCAGAGACACCGATGAATACCATGAGCCAACCGCACCCTCAGCAATTGCCGAGTGTGGTATCATACCGGATGGTGCAAACATCGGCATCCCGGTATTCGATACTCGAACAAGACGACTGAAACGTGCATTTACGGAACCTGTCTGACTGTCTGTGGCGGTAAGAAGGATTATCTTGCCTGCCAAATCCCGGAAGGATGACAACATTGTGACATCTCCGGACAAATACTCAACAAGCTTCCTTGCAGATTCTCCCCGGATTTCCGGTTGAAAGCTATCCGAAATACGATCCCAGACTGCGTAACTGTATTCAAAATCCTCATTTATGGAGGCTGGAGACGTGGTTGAGTCAGCAGAAGAGATCGCAATCAATTCCGGAGATTCTCTGAGGTCGATGTGAACCTCCGCATGGGTGATATTGTTGCGTTCATCTTCAAGTTTGAATTTGAGTATGTGTCTGCCGGGTGTCAGTTCCACTCCTGACTCCGTGTCGACAGCCTCTATAATGCCATTATTGACAGCAATGTCATTAACAAGCGGTACTTTTGCACCGGGAATGATATACAAGTTTCTGACAAATCTGCTCCCCTCTATAGCTCGGCTATAGTTCGTTTCGAGATTCACCTCGCCCCATCGGTCAAATGTCAGAGTATCGTATACAGTGGAGAAGAACAGTTGCTTCTCATTATCGATAAACATCTCTACCTTGCAAACAGCGTAGTTCCTCCGTGTTCCCGGTCTCAAATCCACGCAGTCTATCTCAACACCAACCGGACCATAAATCACAGCGGGATCGTAAGAAACGTATTTTCCCCCGGAGGTTCCGAGGTCTACCTCAACGGTCTCAGCCTGCCCGTCTATTCTGGCACGGACCGGGTCGAGTGGACGGAAATGTATCGCTCTGACAACCGGAGGTCTCGTATCTTTCATCGTTTCAGAATAGAATTGAAGAGGAGACAGAGGTCTGCTTTCCGGGTCTCTTATTTCGAAGTGAAGGTGCGGTGCACCCGCCCCGGATTGCCCCGTATAGGCAACAACATCTCCCGCTTTGAAACGGAATTGGTCTTTCTCCGGATAGAGATTTGTCCAATATCTTCCTGTGGCAAGTTGTTGTTCCTGAACGTAAACATTCAATTCATGAGTAAATTTCTGGAGATGGGCATAGACAGCCATCCGGCCGTCATCGAGTTTGAGATACAGAGCTTTACCGTAACCATCCCAACGGGTTACGATCCGTTCGACATACCCGTCCCCAATGGCTACACACTTGTAGCCCGTTTTACCGAATGTACGGATATCGATCCCGGAATGAAAATGCCCCGAACGCCATTGACCAAATCCGGAGGTCAGCTCTCTAGATGCTGGAAGAGGCCATTTGTATCTACTCTGAGCAGAAGCACCCTCATAAACAGACAGAATAAGCCCGAAACAGATAGCAGCTGTAAGAATTGTCCTGATGCCCTTCATTGCGGTTCTCACGATAGATGATCAAGTTTGTATGTCAACAATTATAATCCCTCATATTGCTCAATGTTCCTCAAGTGATAACGCAAAAATCCCTTGTGAAACTGCCGAATGTATATATATATAGTAGCCGTTTGTGCGGAAAATCTGCATTTTAATAATTTATAAGGAGACAGCGGAATATGTTGCAGGATATGCGGAAATACACGAAGGTGGTTCTATACATCGTCGTTGTCGCATTTATCGGAACAATCATCTTCGCCTGGGGAGCGGACATCACAAGCTCCAAGGGACAGAAGGGGATAATCGGTGAAGTCAACGGAGAAGAAATCGATTACAGAACTTACGCAAGAGTGGTGGACAACTATTACGAACAGGCTTCCCGCTCATCCCAGCGTGAACTCGGTCCGGATGAGGTGCTCGAAATAAATAACCGCGCATGGGTGGACCTCGTAAATGATATCGTCTTCCGCCAGCAGGTTGAAAAACTTGGTCTCGAAGTTACCGACGAGGAGCTTGCGGAGCACCTGAAGCGTTTTCCGCCGCAGGTAGTTCAACAGCAGGACGTTTTCAGAACCGAAGAGGGTGGATTCAACTATCAAGCTTACCTTCAAGCTATGAGCGATCCGAATTACACCCAGTTCTGGCTACAGGTCGAAGCTCTGACTCGCCCTGAAATAAGAGACTACAAGCTGCAGGAACTTGTCATTTCCTCCGGTCGAATAACCAACGAGGATGTCCGCCGGGAATACATTGCTAAAAACGAGAAGTTCAAGTGCGAATATGCAATCGTTTATCGGGATCAGCAGGATGTCCCAACACCGGATAGCGCGTCTATAGTGGCATATTATGAGTCTCACAAGGACCGCTATTACCTTCCGGCCGAAGCTGAACTCAGATATGTCGAATTCACGAAAGAACCATCTGAGGCTGACAAGGAGGAGCTTAAATCCCAGATTGATATGCTCCATGACGAGATAGTATCCGGTTCCGATTTTACCCAGCTCGCAATCGACCTCTCCGAAGATGGCTCCGCAGAACGCGGTGGTGATCTCGGCTGGTTCGGCAAGGGACAGATGGTTTCGGAATTCGAAGACGTAGCGTTCGCACTCAAGGATTCCGGGGATGTTTCAGAACCGGTCAAAACCCAGTTCGGATGGCATCTGATAATGAAAACCGGTGAGCGAGAAAATGCGGATGGCGAGCCAGAAGTACGTGCAAGCCACATTCTTCTCAAATTCAAACCATCCGGCCAAACTATAACAGACCTCAATAACAAGGCTCTTAGCTTCAGTGAAGCTGCTCTTACTTCAGGATTCAGCGAAGCTGCCGAAGAAATGGGACTTGAGGTCAAAAGCACCGGTCTCTTCCGAGAGGGAACCTATGCGGGCAAGCTGGGACAGTCACCCAAACTCGCCGAGTTCGCATTCTCGGGCAAGGTTGGCAATATATCACAGGTGTATGAGGAACCCGGCAGATTCGTTGTTGCAAAAATCGGGAGTTATCACCCGGCTGGAACTCAGAAATTGGCTGATGTATTCGGCAAAGCCAGAAACGACCTGACTCAGAAACTCCTCGGCGAGGAAGCAATGACCAAGGCGCAGAGATTGCACGCTCAGGTCGAGGGTGGAACGGAAATGGAGGAGGCGTGCTTTAACGTAGGTGCCGAGTATATCATATCCGACTTTCTCAGCCGCCGTGATCCGGCGCCGAAACTCGGCCGTGACCCTAATTTCCTCGGAACTCTGTTTTCTCTATCAGCGGAGAAGCCACTATCGGATCCGATCATGGCAAGCAAAGGTGCAGTCATAATACGTTTCCTCGACAGACAGGCTCCGAACCTCGAAGCTTTCACCGCTGTCCAGGACTCGCTGTATCAGGCGCTCTCTACCGAGAAACGCCAGAACATCTACCAGGAATGGTTCGCTCAACTGCAGGAAGATAACGAGGTTACAGACTATCGTGACGAACTGTAGGCAATAGGCAAACAGATATAGATTGATCAAAACCCCGCCCTGATGAGCGGGGTTTTTCATTTCTCAACCAATCCGGTAATCAGACAAAAGTTGCTCAGGCAAAGCACCCTGGAAAACTATAGGTTGAGATCACCGCGGATTTGACATGTCTACACCATAAGAGACTATGCTCTCCACTGACAGAACCTGTCATAACCATGAAAAATGTGATTTTTCGCGCATTTTTACTTGACAATATTGGACGGGAACGTCATATATTTAGTAATTAACATACAATACAACTGGGACTATGATGCCGGGTAACACCGGACAAACATGAATAGATAAAACGCACGCTCGAATA